>ERZ773263.258-NODE-258-length-39256-cov-12.365577_pt1 | contig 39256 bp, 34 predicted proteins | sample MGYA00511076_ERZ773263 | MGnify/ENA primary metagenome ERZ773263 (study PRJEB29015, sample SAMEA2738155) | human oral metagenome | biome: human oral; feature: human-associated habitat; material: saliva | place: China | collected 2195 ... | reverse complement strand
CCGGTGCCGCAGCTTCTTCTGTTGGATGAGCCCACGAATAACCTGGATATTTCGTCGGTGGATTGGCTGGTGCAGGCGCTTGACGCCTATACCGGCGCGCTGATCATCGTTAGCCACGATGAGGATTTTTGCGAGCGCATCCGCATCGACCGCACGCTCAGCCTTTCGGCAAAAACCCTCAGGGAGGCACCGTGCTAAACATTCTTCGTTCCATCCCGTGGGCATTCCGTATAACCCTTCACACGGCGTCCGTTCCATTCCTTGCCGCGGTTTGTACGACCCTGCTTCTCACGTTCATGCCGAGCGCGCAGGTGATGCTGGTGAATGCTGCGGTGGGTTCGGTGGCTTCTGGCGATACTGCAGCATCACTCACCTGGGCCGCGGTAATCGGTGTCCTCGTGGCGGCGTACCTTCTGGTGCAGCGGGCAAGCATGTCGCTTTTCACCATGACGAAGGCGCGCGTGAATGCCGCCGCGCATCAGAAACTCAATACCACCCTGGCGCGGGTGAAGCCCGAGGTGATGAGTGAACCCGGGATGCAGAAGCATCTTCGTGCAGCCCGTGAATCTCTTACGAAACAGGAGATTCCCACTCAGGCAAATTCCGTGGAGACCCTCGTTGCCGCCGTGGCGATGGTTCTGCTGCTGTGCGCGACAATTGCAGGCACGAGCCTTCCGGCTGCGTTCTTTGTGGCGGGGTGCATGGTTCCGCTCTCTGCCGCGATGGTTCTGCTGGCGAAGCGTGACTACCGCATCTACGGGCAGGTTTATGAGAACCGCCGTGAAGAAGCATATTTTCTGGATGCGCTCACCCACCCCAGCACAGCCCGCGAGATCGCGACCCTAGGGGCCGGTGGTTTCTTCGCCGACAGTGTGGCGCGGGCACGAGATCGTGCTACCGGGCGGGAATATAATCTGGAGGCGGTGCGCGGCATCGTGGTGGGGTTCGCCGGGTTCATCTGCTCGGTGTTGCTGATGGGTGCGCTCTACTGCCTGATTAGCTCCGGGGCGAGCACGGGCGAGATTGCCGGTGCGCTGGTGGGCACGCTCACCTGTATCGCGGCCACGCAGGATGTTGGCTACGCCTTCGGGCAGGTCTCGAACGGGGCGATGTCAATTGCCCAGTATCGCGCGTTTGTGGATAATCCGCGCTACGTGCTTGCTTCAGAGACAACGCATCATAATCCGCCCGCAACCGGTGATTCTCCGCGCGAACTCACTGTACGCAGTCTGAGCGTCACCTATCCCGGGGCGGATGCACCAACGCTGCACCACGTGAATCTGCATATACAACGCGGGCAGATGGTGGCCTTGGTCGGTGCCAGCGGCGCGGGGAAAACTACGCTGGTGCGCGGAATCCTTGGACTGGCTCCCACCACCGCAGGCAGCGTGCTCTTCGGCGATGATCCAACCGAGTCGCTAAGCGTGCAACAGGTTTTTAGGCACACCACCTTGCTCAGTCAGGACTACGGGCGGTACGAGCTGACCGTGCGGGAAAACCTGCTGTTGGGCACTCACGCGCAGGGCCAGGAACCGCCAAACGATCAGCGTCTCTGGGATGCACTCAGCAAAGCCCGTGCCGCCGAGTTCGTGCGGGCCCTGCCTGCCGGTTTAGACACTCAACTGGGTGAGCAGTGGGGCGGGGTCGGGCTATCGGGCGGGCAATGGCAGCGTTTAGCATTGGCGCGTCTGATCCTGCGTAACACTGCCCTATGGATTCTGGACGAACCCACCAGCGCTATTGATGCCCACGCCGAAGAGCAGATTTTCGCTACCCTGCGCAAAGTTGCGGCGGATCACATGACGATTCTGGTCTCACATCGAGCCTGGACTCTCAAACACGCGGACGTCATTCATGTGGTGGATCACGGAACCATCGTCGAATCGGGAACCTACGCCGAATTATTAGGCGCTGGCGGGCGGTTCGCCGAAATTTTCGCCTCACAGATAAAGGATGCGCCGGAACACACGCCGTCGGACTTGCCGGTTGCTGACGGCATCGAATCCGCAGATGACACCGGGTTCACGAAAGAAGGGGCACCATCGTGTTAAAAACGATTAGACAAACTCTCTGGGCCCTGCGGTATGCGCTGCGGGCGCATCCTATTCTTGTACTCAGCTCGTTCACCCTTCTCACAGTGCTCTCGTTTCTGCCCAGCGTACAGATGCTCCTCATAGCCGCAATCACCGACTCGCTCAGCGCCGGGGATACGCACACTGCACTCACGTGGGCGGGCGTAACCGGGGGCGTGCTGGCGGGTAACCTTGCCCTGCAGCAGGTGTCTAATTCGCTGGATATGTCGCTGCGGGCGGGTATGGCGCAAACAGGTATCCGGGCGATCGCCCGCAGGCTCGCTTCCCTCACCCCCGAGCAGATTTCGCGCGGCTCATTTTCGCAGCGCTCGCGTGCCGCCCAGGATGCGGTCGCCAACGGTCACCTGCACACCCAAGTAACCAGCACCGGAGTACTTCTCTTCACGTTTCTTATGGTGGGTTCGCTCTGCGTCATGGTGGCTCGCGTCAGTTCTGCGGCAGCGGTATGCCTTCTACTCTGCCTGATTCCGGTGGCGTTCGTAGCGGGACTGTACACACGGCACAACGAGCAGGCCTGGGATAGCATTTATGCGCATAATCACCGGGCCTGGTACGCTACCAACCAGATAGCCTACCCTAATACCGCTGAAGAACTTTCGACCCTGAAAGCAGGCTGGTTCTTTGCGGCACGGGCTAACCGGCAACGCGGCCTGGCCGCTGACGAAGAGGTGAAACTTACCGCATATGCCCTGCGTTTGCAGGTAATATCGGGGGTAATGTGCGCAGTCTTCCTGGTGGGTGCGCTAGGTTTTCAGGTGTCCTCCGGGGCGAGCGCGGGTATCATCTCTGGTGCGATAGTGGGCGCGCTTTCCGCCATGATGTCGCTGACTGCAGCGAGTCACGATATGAGCTCGCTCGGCGCCGGGGCTAACGGAATTACACGGTATCGAGAGTTTCTGGAAGGCTCCGAAAACCCATCCCGCAAGGTGGCCGCCTCTCTTGATGCACCGCTTAGCCGCGTGCGCATCGAGAACCTTTCCATCACCTACCCCAACGCTGAAAAATCCGCGGTGCGCGGGGTATCCTTCGAGATTGAGCGCGGCCAAACAATTGCGTTCGTGGGGGCAAACGGCGCGGGCAAGACCACGCTAGTACATGGGATTCTGGGCATGCTCGCCGCTCACGAGGGGCGTGTTCTTTTCGACAATACCCCGGTGGATACTCTCGATTCCGCCGAACGGCACCGGCTGGCAACTATTCTCACCCAGGATTTTGGACGCTACGAGCTGACGGTTCGACAGAACCTCCTCATGGGGATTTCCGGGCGCTCTGTAACCGACGAGCAGCTGTGGGATGCGCTCAGCAAAGCCCGCGCCGCCGAGTTCGTGCGGACTCTGCCTGCTGGTTTAGACACACAGCTGGGTGAGCAGTGGGGCGGCGTTGGGCTATCGGGTGGGCAATGGCAGCGGCTCGCGCTGGCACGTCTGATTCTGCGCAATACCGACCTGTGGATTCTGGACGAGCCAACCAGCGCTATTGATGCCGAAACGGAGGAGGAAATTTTCGCCTCTCTGCGCGAGATTGCGGCGGATCACATGACGATTCTGGTCTCGCATCGCGCCTGGACCCTCCGCCATGCCGACAGTATTTACGTGATGGATGCGGGCGCAATCGTCGAATCCGGCACCTACGCCGAGCTGATGGCACGCGACTCCTATTTCGCCCGGCTTTTCGCCTCACAGACGGGGTAATTACTCGGCCACTTCAGCCAACCCCACAAATCCGGGAGAAATTTCTTATTCCGGAGCGATGAGAATATTCCCGCTTCTACGCCTCCCGCGCACAAGGTCAAGAATCGGGTCGTTTTCCACCCGAAACATCCGTATTCTCTAGTGTTAAGACCTTGAACTAGGAGAATCTTTGAGCATCACAGACCGTTCCGCAGTGAGCACAGACCCGATTGAGCAGACCGTCCAGTTCGGGCGCATAGCCGCCGCTATCGAGTACCTGTATGACCACGCCGCAGATCAGCCCACGCTCGCGCAGGTATCCCAGGCGGTTCATGTGAGCCCCGAATATCTGCAGCGGCAGTTCCAGCAGTGGGCGGGGGTGAGCCCCAAGAAAATGCTGCAGCATATCAGCCTTGAGCGGGCGAAGGCGGCGCTCGCTGGGCAGCAGAGCACGCTCGATGCGGCCTGGTCGAGCGGGTTCAGCGGCACGGGGCGCCTGCACGATGCGTTCGTCACCATTGAGGGCATGACCCCCGGCGAGTATAAGAACGGCGGGGCGAACCTGCGCATCGTCTGGCGTTACGCCGCGTCCCCTTTCGGCATGGTGCTGATCGCCGCAACGGATAAAGGCATATGTCATATGGCCTTCGCCGATAACCCGGATGCGGCTCTTAAGAACCTGCGCGCCGAATACCCGAATGCGCAGCTGCATGAGGGCGAGCATCCTTTTCACGAGCAGGCGTTAAGTATTTTCGGTGGAGGCGGGGAGCGCATCGCCCTGCATTTGAAGGGTACGCCGTTTCAGGTGCAGGTGTGGCGTGCACTTTTGAATATTCCGCAGGGGTCCGTGCAAAGTTATGGGTCTGTGGCTGGGAGTATTGGCCGCCCCCGTGCCGCCCGTGCCGTGGGAACCGCTGTGGGGCACAATCCGGTTGCCATGATTATTCCCTGCCACCGAGTGATTCGTGAGAGCGGAGTGATCGGGGATTACCGTTGGGGCCGCGGCCGCAAAATGGCTCTGCTGGCGAAGGAGCTGGGCTCCACCTGAGGCTTATGTGCTGGTAGGCTTGGGGAAACCAAGCTTCAACCCAACCGCTGGCTGAGGGGAATCATGTATAAGCGCATCGTGGAGAAAAAAGTACGGGCCATCTTCGAGAAGATAAACGGCGGCGACTATATGGCGATGGTCGATAGCCTTGCCGAGCCGTTCGTGTACCGGTTCCACGGCGAGCACGCGCTTGGCGGCACCCGCACCACCACAAGCGCTATGGTTCGCTGGTGGGAGCGGGTCATGCGTCTTTTACCGCAGGTTCAGTTTGATGTGCGCGATGTACTTGTGGCGGGGTACCCGTGGCGCACTCGGGTGGCGGTACACGCCCTGGTGAGCGGCGACATCCCCGGCGGGGCACGGTACGAGAACACCGTATTCCAGTTCTTCACGCTCGCCTGGGGGAAGGTTACTTCGGTTGAGACTCTTGAGGATGTGCAGGTGCTAGAACGCGCCCTGCGTGCCGTGGCGGATGCGGGTGAGCCGGAGGCCCTTGCGGCACCCCTTGAAGACTAACCCGGCAGGTTCATCCGCGGGTCTTTGTGCACGCCTCAACCGAGCACTCGGCTCGCTGCGCCTTACTCGGCATATAAGCTGTCTTATAGCGGCACATAGGCGACGCCTATGTTACCGAACCGCCCATGACAAACCCAGCCACAAAACTACCAGGTAGAAACCCATGGATACCCCCATCAGCAACCTTGATACCCTCATTCGTTCTATGCATCCCGAGCTGCACGACGGCATATACTGTTTCGCCACCCTGCCTGAGGATACAGCCCTGCCCGCCTCTGCCGTGATCGCTTCTATTCGTGAGCCAGAAGGGCTCTCTGTAGTTGTTCGCGAAGAAGATGCTGCACGTTATAGCTTGGATGCGCCGTTCAAGGCCGCATGGATTACTCTGACAGTGCATTCTGATTTGGCGGCAGTCGGGCTCACCGCCGCTTTTGCGGATGCACTCGGCAAGGCAGGCATAAGCTGCAACGTGGTGGCGGGCACCTGCCATGACCATATTTTTGTGCCCGCACATCAGGCTCATTTAGCCATGCAGACCCTCAAGGCTATGCAACAGAATGCCTGAACGCAGGGCTAACTTAGGAAAGGCAGTCAAGAGACGCAGCAAAGACACCCAGAAGCTGGGCAGGACTGAGATCGCTCACCTTACGCGGTTTTCCTCACCCGGTTTTCCTGAGATCACGATGCGGCGCTTTACGCCGCTAGAGTACGGGCTCGATGAAGGAATACCCATGTTATTACAGGCCCGGTTACCGTTTCTGTGGCTGCTGGATGCCATACCTTCAGGTATTTCCAACTCTAAAACCCCTCCCCTCAAGAGGTACACCTATGCTAAGGTTGATTCTTCATATTTTCCGTACTTAACTGAAAGGTTTTACTGTGGCAACTGAACTGAGTGGAAATGCCAAGATTGTCGCCGACTACCTGGAGACTGTGTTCAACCAGAAGGATCTGGCGAAGGCTGAAACTTTCTGGGGTGATGACATGATTCAGCACAACCCCACCATGCCTAACGGTTTGGAGGTGCTGCGCGGCTTCATCCAGTCCCCCGATGCGCAGGCTATGAGCTACGAGCGCGGCGTTATCATGCAGGACGGCGACCTGGTGATGGTGCACGGGCGGTACAACAACTGGTCGGGTAAAACCATGATTGCTGTCGATATTTTCCGCCTGGAAAACGGCAAGGTCGTGGAGCACTGGGACGTCATGCAGGAGGATGTGCCTGCCGATAAGTCCGCCAACGGCAACGCCATGTTCCCCATCAAGTAACTGTCTGTAGGAGTTTTTTCATGAGTCAAGGCAATTTTCCCGCAGTGGGCCATGTTTACGAAGCAATTTTCGGTGACCTCGCCTACCATCTTGATTTCAGTACAGACGGCAAAACCATGGAGTTCAGCAGCACCGGTACTGCCGCACCTGTCGCAGAACCCGTGGTAACTGTCGAGTACACGGCGAAGGAAGTAGCTCCGGGTGTGTTCATGGTGTATTGGAAGGAGCCTGACGGCTCTACCGTCGTGCACGTTGAGGATTTCAATCAGGATAAGGTATTCACCAATATCACCCTGCCGGATCACCAGTTTTTGAACCTTGAAGGCAGCTTCAAGCGGTTGAAATAGATTCGGATTTTTCCGTGAGGCCGCCTGACTATGCGGTGGTCACCGGGAGGATTGGGTTCAGACTCCACTCTGTGTTGGGAGCGGCTGAACCCAATCCTCTTATTTTTGGCGTTTGACCGCTTTGAAGGTCAGCCGTGTTACCGGTACTTTTACAAAAGTTACAATCTTTCGCCGCAAAAGTGACATTTTAGGTGCCAAATCCCGCCCGAAAGTTACATTTTGTCACCCAAAATCACCAGATTTGTAACTTTCAGCCCAGTCAGACGTCCACATTGTCACTCTCGGAGTTACAATATTTACATGTATACGCCTGAAGAAGTAACACAAACTCTGAATGAGCTACGCCTCCTCGGTCGGGATAGCCTGACCGTTGAGGTGAAGTCGGCGCATAACGGTTACCCGTCGTCCATTGCTGAGACTATCTGTAGCTTTGCCAACCTTCCTGACGGCGGCACCATCATATGCGGCGTGGACGAATCCCAAGATTTTGCTCCCGTGGGCGTTTACGATCTTGAAGATTTACGAGCGAAAATTATTGACGCCGCGCAGAATCTCAAACCCAAAATCGCGGTAGAAACCACCGATATGGTTCTGGGCGATCATCAGGTGCTCATCGTATCTGTTCCAGGGTTACCGATACAGGAACGCCCCTGCTTTAAAGGTAATGTGGCGTATCAACGCCTCGGAGACGGTGACTACCCGATGGATAGTTACGCGCTAAGCCTTATGTATGCCCAACGCCATAAACCACAGAATGACCTACGAAATATTCCTGGCACGTCCGTCAAAGATTTAGATGAGCCGTACACCGAGGACTTTCTGCGTCAGGTTCGCCTCTCCTCAGCACGTTTGCGGCATGACTCTGACCAGGAAATTCTGCACAAACGCAATGTTCTCACCACCGCGCAGAACGATTTAACCTTGGCCGGATTATGTGCTCTGGGGGATTATCCGCAGCAGTTTTATTCTGGGGCAAGTATTATCGGCGTAGTGTCTATGAGCGGTACAGCCCGTAATGATGACCGTTTTCGGGGCGAAGGCCCTATTCCTGCCATGCTTGAAGATGCGCTTGCCTGGCTTGTGCGTAATCTTAAAAACCGCACCGTAACAACCCCTGACGGGGCGGGTCTAATGGATGAACCCGAAATTCCTCTAGTGGCTCTGCGCGAATTCGTGGCAAATGCCCTTGTGCACCGCAGTTATGAGCAGGATGCTTCGGGAAAGTTCGTGCAGATTTTTATCAAGCGTGGCCGTGTTGAGATCATCAGCCCCGGTGGTTTTTGGGGTATTCTACCTAGTCAGGTTGGTCTTGTGCACCGCCCCGCGGCTGTGAATGAGGCACTGTACGCTATCTGTCAGAATATTCGTCTCAGCGACGGTCGCCGGCTCATTGAGGGAGAAGGCGGAGGTATTTTGGCGGCACAGCAGGCCTTACGCAATGCTGGTTTGCGCGAGGCTCGCATCCTTGATGAAGGTATTCAGGTACGCGTTATCATTTACCGATCCACCAACGATGCACAGTCCACACGGGAGCGACGGGCGGCACAGTCTTCCCAGCATGTTGACGTACCGCAGGAACTATCCGCCACAGAATCACAGGTGTATTCTGCCTTAGCGCAGAAGCCCGCTACGGTCACCGATCTCGTAGAAGATACCCAGTTAACCGCGCGGCAGGTTCGGTATGCGCTGCCCAAATTGGTCAAACGAGGCATGGCAAAGCAGCAAGCACGTTCAGGGCATCGCGGTTCTGTATACCGTCTCATCACCGTGTAGCCGCTAACCCATGAGTTCTATAGCGCAAAGCGGGTGCCCGGCGCCTCTTCTAACGAAGGCACCGGGCACCCGCCCGTATACGATACGCCCTGAGTGCGAGCGCATCGATAATCTTTGAGGACTACTCAGGAACAACCAGACCCTTGGTCTGCGACACTGCACGGGCGAAGCGCTCAGCGACATCTGCCCAGTTCACGATGTTCCAGAATGCCTTCACGTAGTCGCCCTTCACGTTCTGGTAGTCCAGGTAGAAGGCGTGCTCCCACATATCGAGCTGCAGAACGGGAATCAGTGCAACCGAGATGTTGCCCTGCTGGTCGTACAGCTGCTCAATGATGAGGCGCTTGCCCACGGTGTCCCAGGCGAGAATTGCCCAGCCGGAGCCCTGAATGGTGAGGGCAACGTTGGTGAAGTGCTCACGGAACTTATCGAAGGAACCGAAGAACTCGTCGATAGCCGCTGCGAGCTCGCCGGTGGGCTTGTCGCCGCCCTCGGGGGAAAGGTTCTTCCAGAAGATGGAGTGGTTGGTGTGACCACCCAGGTTGAAGGCAAGATCCTTGGACAGCTTGGAAACGTTGCCGTAGGAGCCGTTTGCGCGTGCTTCCTCAAGCTGCTCTAGGGCTGCGTTTGCGCCTGCAACATAGGCTGCATGGTGCTTATCGTGGTGCAGCTCCATGATCTTTGCGGAGATGTGGGGTTCGAGCGCCGCGTAGTCGTAGGGGAGCTCGGGAAGAGTGTACTTTTCAGCCATAGTGTATGCCCTTTCATTCAGAAGATGGCGTCGTTACAAGGGTACCAGCGTTTGCCTGCGAGTTCAGTGGGTTCTGGGCATTGTGCGGGGATGCTGTGCATAGGGTGGAGAAAGTTTTCCACAGGGGTGGATAAACCCGTGGATTTTATTTCAAATTCATCACGATTTCGGAGTATTTGCCGGATTTTTGCGGGGTTCAGACCCGCAAATAACAGGTATGTAAGTTATCCACGCTGTGGATAAACTTTGTGGATAACCCATAATGATATTCTCTGTCGCGCATAGATAGGGACGATTTATGACGCCAAAAGCCGAAAATTAGTGTCGTTATGTTACGTGTAATTTTTACCGTATTCGCTGTGTTTTAGCGTCTTTTCGCCCATAAAAACTCACACGCTAGTACCGCATATAGTTTTCACAAGCAGAATTTAGTGTGTGCATAATGCACAACCTATTCTGTGGATAATGACCGGTGGAAATTGTTCACAAAGTTTTCCACAGGTGTGGAAAGTATCTGTTTAAAACTTGTCTCGACATCCTCAAAATTCTGGATGCGCCTACCGAAGATTTTCATAGCAGGGTTATTTTCGCGTATTTGCAGGGATTAACGGGCGCGTTCTAAGACACAGTGGGCGTAATGCGTGTGTGAGCCAGATTCCCTAATAACAGTCGTGTAAGTTCTCCACAGTGTGGAAAAGTACTGTGGATAAAACCTCGGGAGGATTCCAGGTGGGGTTATATCAGCCGCGCCCCTCCCTTAGAACACACATACATTACCCCTGTCGTTCCGCATCGTGAGAGAGGTGCCTTCACCCTGTGAATGTCAGAATGCGTAGGAACGCGACACGACGGGCGCATCCTGCTCTGATGGGGTATTAAGGTATGGATCTGGCGTACTGTGTGCGATCCGCACGGCCCACCATGCACCACGCCGTGCAGAAAGGCATGAAAAATCCCCCTAGACCGTGACCGTCGGGGGAAAAATTAATAGAAAACCCCCGAAATACCGGGGAAGTAGCGAGCATAGACGCCGCGCAGCCTTTTTGATGTGCGCTTGCCCACCTATAAGGCATTCTTGCTAGTGTGGGCGAGGCACGTAGGGTATTCTTAAAAAGAACGGCGCGGGAACCGCCCAACCACGAACAGTACCCGCACCGCACAACCGCCGGTAGAAATGCAGGTTACCTGCACACCGACGACAATCACCGATAAATAGAGAGTCGAACCCTGTCGGTTTGAGCTTCCGGTCTCGCCCCGCGGGCTTCTTTTTCGACCCCGTTATGCATACCAGTGTACACGCTTATTTATCATGTGCAAACCCAAATGGTATTTTTTCCCAAATTTTTTTAATCATTTTGTAATATTCCTGGCGAGTACTACCTAAGTAGCCTCAAAATTTTACCTTCTTTACGTGTAAAACCTTGAATTATCAAGTATTTTTTACAGGTAATCATTACAATGATTTCATTCGGGAAGCGCTATTTCCCGGGCATATTGCCGAAGACACGCCGACAATGGTGTGACGTATTTCGGACAAATTTGTGCCGTCAGTGTGTACTTTAAGGAAAGACATACCAAGTTTTGAGCAATATCTGAGGGTTTGCTGTCTTAACAAGTACAATGAACTTTACACACCTTATATATGCGCTCAGTTTAAAAGCTGGAGGTGCGAGGAGGAACACTCATGCCCAAACAAGCAACCACCGTCTCTGGCGATCTTCCAGAGAAGGCGGAGCCCAAATGGCTAAATGAAGAAGAACGTGAGGGATGGCTGTTTATCAGCTCGATCATCTTCAACCTCACACGGCAGCTCGATAATCAGCTTCAGCAGGATGCCGATTTGAGCTATGTCGAGTACATGGTACTTGTTGGACTCTCAGAGTCAGAGGATCACGAGTTAACAATGACGCAGCTGGCGCTGGTCACAAACACTCTGCCGGCGCGTCTTTCGCGCGTGGTCGCCAGACTGGAGAAAGACGGGTACGTGTCCCGGTCACTCAGCGCCGAAGACCGCCGCGTCAGCATTTGCCATCTGCTTCCTCAGGGTTTGCAGAAGCTTCAGGATGCGGCACCCGGTCACGTAGCACAGGTACGTCACGAGATTTTCGACCACCTCACGGAAGATCAGGTGCGTGCTTTAGCTAATATCGGCGAAAGCATTCTGGGCGATACGCCTTCTAAACTTATTTCATCGTCGAGTTTGCGGCGCGGAAGTTACCCCGCCTAAGCCTGCACGAACGAATACACCCGGATTTTCCGAGGCTTGCGAGCACATCATAACGGTTCTGTTGTGGTGTGATAGACCGAGCTCAGGAACCCCTAAATACGCCTCCAGATTAGCCTTTTCTCTCTATACAGTGCTGATTCGGCCCTCTATGATGGGTTCGACAGCGTTGCACTGTATCCTACGCAAATAGAACACACACCCTAATTTCAAGGAGAGAAAAGTTATGTCTAAGTCCTTCTATGATCTGCTCAACGAACAGATCGGTCACGAGTTTGCCGCATCCCACCAATACCTTTCAATGGCGATTTGGCTTGATGGTGAGGACCTTCCCCAGTTGGCGCGTTACTTCTACCGCCAGTCTTTGGAGGAGCGTGGGCACGCCCTCATGATGGTTCAGTACAAGCTGGATCGCGGCCACAAGGTTGAGATTCCCGCAGTTCCGAACGTCAAGAATGATTTTAAGGATGTTCAGGAAATCGTGGATCTTTCCCTGGCGCAGGAAAAGGAAGTCACCGGTCAGATCGAGGCTCTTTTCTCCGCAGCACGCAACGAAAACTATGCTCTGGGTGAGCAGTTCATCCTCTGGTTCCTGAAGGAACAGGTTGAGGAAGTCGCATCGATGGAAACTCTCGTCACCATTGTGAAGCGTGCAAACGGAAACCTCTTCGACATCGAAAACTATGTGGCTCGTGAGCTCGATGAGTCGCACGGCGAAGACAGCTCCGCTCCTGCCGTTGCAGGGTCCTAAGGTGCCTCACACCTCATAATTGCATAATTTTTATATTCTCGCTCCGAGTCGATCTTACGGCAGGGGCGAGAATATTTATATTGACCCTGAAATTTCGCTTACGTTATAGAATATATGCCCAAAATGGCATATATTGGTTAAGTATATTTATACCTATAGAAGCAAAAAATACCATCTCCTAGGTAGGAGCGTTAGAATAGTAAGAATTATTCCTATCCGGAGGACAACTACAGAGAATATGACCCAATCACAGACACCGAACTCAGAAAATACAGTTTTCAGCCGCGGATCCTACAGCAACTCTAAGCGAGTTGCAGATATTTTGCGCACGGAGTCCGTGGGCGGCAGCATCCTGCTGGTGGCGACCGTCCTCGCGGTAGTTCTTGCCAATACCCCACTGGCAGATATTTATTTTGGGGTGCGCGATACCGTTATAGGTCCCGAAGTTCCAGGGTTTCACCACCTTCACATGAAGATAGGCACCTGGGCGGCAGACGGTCTCTTGGCAATATTCTTCTTCCTGACCGGTCTTGAACTCAAAAAAGAGTTCGCTATCGGTGACCTCAAATCACCGGCAACCGCGATCGTTCCCATCGCAGCGGCTTTCGGCGGCGTGATAACCCCCGCCATCATCTACACCGCTATCAACTTCAGCAGCCCCACCGCTATACATGGCTGGGCCATTCCCACGGCAACCGACATTGCCTTCGCGGTCGCCGTATTGGCGGGCGTGGGAACGTTCCTGCCCTCGGCAATGCGCATCTTCCTTCTTACCCTGGCAGTGGTTGATGACCTGATCGCTATCTGCATTATTGCAATCTTCTACACCGGCACATTCCATGGCGAATACCTGCTCCTTGCGATCATCCCTATCTCGCTGTTCGCCTTTATCGCCTATCGTGGCGAAAAAATGCTGCACCTCAAGCCCGCCGCAGCGTGGATTCTGCTTCTGCCCCTGGGCTTTATCACGTGGGCGCTTTTCCTTGAATCCGGTATTCACGCAACTATTGCCGGCGTGGTGCTTGGTTTCTGCGTTCCGGTTAAATTCAATAAACGTACCGAAGCTGCGGGTGCAGATGCGGGTCTCGCCGAGGTTTTCGAGCATCGTTTCCGCCCGCTTTCCACGGGTATCTGCGTGCCGGTCTTCGCCTTCTTTAGCGCCGGTGTTGCTATGGGCGGTTTTGACGGTCTTAAGCGAGCCCTCACCGACTCAGTCTCCCTGGGTATTATGCTCGCCCTAGTTTTCGGCAAGACCATCGGTATTACGGGAACCACCTGGCTGGTTACCAGGTTCAGGCACGCCAACCTAGACCCGGATGTGCAGTGGATTGACGTCATAGGTCTTGCGGTTACCGGCGGTATCGGCTTTACCGTATCGCTTCTGGTGGCAGAACTGTCATTCACCGGTGGATCGCCGCACGGTGAAGACGCCAAAATCGCTATTCTCTTCGGTTCAGTGACCGCCGCAATTCTGGGTGCTCTGATTCTCTCCCGCCGCAATAAGCACTACCGTTTACTGGCGGAAAAGGAGAGCGTGGATGCCGATATGGATGGCATTCCGGACGTGTTCCAGCAACGTAAATCACAGTCTTAGCCAGACTGTGTTTTGCGGCGGAGTATTGGTAAGTACCTTGCCCAAGCGTTAAGAATCCGGTGGTGACACCCCTAAGAATCACCACCGGATTTTTATATTCTCATTCCAGAATATAGTTGATATTTCGCAGGTTTGAGAGCTTTTTTCTAAACATCCAGCCCAACACCTCTAACCGTACTGCACCCTTTCAGATATATTCTATTTTTGGAATATATCGATGGTGGGGGAGTCTACCGCATATGCCATATGGCATTCAAAGCACTCCTTGCATGGCGACCCCTGGCAGCGCTTTCGACCTCCACCCCAATGGTGCGCTGTCTTACGTCCTCAGATTCTACGCATACACACGGCATGTCCGTAGAATGAAATGTACCGAGTGATTGGTGGAGAACGTTTTATGGCACATCAGAAGCGGGGCGCAGACGCCCATCACACGACATCACGCTATGCGGAAATCATCGCCCGCTGGGTTATCGGTATCTACTCAATCGCGACAATTCTGACGCTTTTCACCTGGATTATTTCCCCGCTTCGCAGGGGCCACGGGTTCACCTGGTGGGAAATCACCGCGAGCCTGCTCAACATCCCATCAAGTCATACGCTGGTGAGCGCAGTCATCATGGTGGTCATGACATCCGCGCTGATTACCCGTAAACGGGCCGCCCTCTACGCCGTCATCTTCTTTCAAGTCATCGGCATCCTCATCGGAACACGAAGTGCGCTTCTGCTCTTCTTCCCCGATAACGTGATGCCGAGCGAAGAATTTTTCTCCTCCACACTCGACACCGTAGCTATTATTGTGGCGGCTATCTTTATTCCGCTTCTCATCCTGGCACGCTCTGCTTTCCCGGCGCATATCGGCCGAATTTCATGGGTGTTGGCGACTGTGGTCTTCCTCGGTGGGCTAACGGTGACAACCCTGCTGGCTTGGTATTTTGGGCATCATGTGTCGGGAGTTACGGTTCCCCATCTGCTCAAGCAGGGGTTAGGGCTCGATAGTTTTCCCGAGCTCAAGGGTGCAAACCCGGGTGCCACGGTGGTGGGGGCAGCATCCGTGTTCTACGGAATTTTTGCACTGATCGCGGTGTATGTGGTGGTGCGGGGGTACCGCGTCCCTAATACCTGGACCGCCGATCGGGAATTGCGCCTGCGCGAACTTTTACAGGAGTATGGCGGGAACGATTCACTCTCGTACTTTGCAACACGCCGCGATAAGCAGGTGATCTTCTCGACCGATATGCGTGCCGCCGTCACCTACAGGCAAGTGGGTTCGGTATGTTTGGCGTCCAGCGACCCGGTGGGCGATCCGGCATCCTGGGGTTCCGCAATCGACCGGTGGATGCACCAGGTGCGCCGCTACGGTTGGATTCCCGCCGCCATCAGCGTGAGTGAAGACGGCGCCAGAGCTTTCGCACGCCGGGGACTGGGCGTAATCCGCATGGGGGACGAAGCCATTCTAGAGGTCTCACGTTTTAGCCTGAACAATACCTCGCTTACGGAGGTACGCCACGCCCACCAGCGGGTTCGTAAGGCCGGTTACACGCTGAAAATCTGCAGGCATCGTGAGCTTTCACCCGAGCAGCTGCACGAGGTGGAAAATAACGTGAACGCTTGGCGTCACGGCAAGGTTGAGCGCGGGTTCTCGATGGCACTCAACAGGCTCTCAGACCCCGCAGACGGTCGCAATCTGCTTGTTTCAGCGCATGATTCTGCTGGCACAATGGTTGCGCTCCTCTCATTCGTGCCGTGGGGCCGCACCGGCATATCGCTGGATGTGATGCGCCGCTCCCCTGACAGCCCCAACGGCATCGTGGAATATATGGTTGCCCAGCTTATGGAGGATGCCCCCGACTACGGCATCACGCGTGTTTCACTGAACTTTGCTATGTTCCGCCATGTGTATGAGAACGCAGATCAGTTCGGTGCTAATGCTTGGAGCAGGTTCGCTTCTCGGTCGCTGGGGGTTTTAGACAGGTTCCTTCAGTTGGAGAGACTGTACCGCTTCAACCTCAAGTTCGCCCCGGAGTGGATGCCGCGCTATATGGTTGCGGAACCGACGCTGGCCTTTCTGAACGTTGCGGCGGCGGCTGGGGTTGCCGAGGGCTTCCTGCCCGATTTTTCGGCACGTAAACAGCGCCATGAAGTGCACCGCCTGACCGAAGACCAGATCGCGCGAGTGCACGAGATTGAGCGTATGCATCCGGGCGAGGCGCAGGCCCCCGAACACCGCTTCAGCGATCAGACCAAGCACCGTATTCGTCACCTGCAGATGCTTCGTGATGCCGGCATGAACCCGTACCCGCTGGGAGTCACATGCGAGTATTCGACGGTGCAGGTGCACGATGGGCTGAGCGGCCATACGCTTCCAAGCGGGGAGTTTACCATGTCGGGCAGGGTGCGGTTTATTCGCAACCACGGCGGGGTTATCTTCCTGACCCTGTCTGAGGAAGGCAAACAGGTACAGATTATTGCCGAGCGCAGCCTCGTAAGTGAGCGCGAGTTTCAGCTTCTCAAGTCCGCCGTCGATACGGGTGATATTCTGCTCGTGACCGGCACAGCGGGGGCTAGCCGCACCGGAACCGCATCCGTCATTGTGCACGGCTGGCAGATGGCGGCGAAGTGTCTACACCCCATTCCGTACGGGGCGTTGAATGATCCGGAGGCGCGCATCCGCAAACGCTCGACCGACCTGTTGGTGCATCCGCAGCAGCTTGAAAACCTTCGGATGCGCTCCTCACTGATCACTGCCATTCGCCGCACGCTCGATGATGCAGGGTTCACCGAGGTTGAGACCCCGATTCTGAATACTATTCATGGCGGTGCGAGCGCGCGCCCCTTCAAAACTTTTATTAACGCCTATGGCGCGGATTTGACGCTTCGTATAGCACCCGAGCTGTATCTTAAGCGCCTGGTGGTTGGCGGTTTGGGCGCTGTTTATGAGTTAGGGCGGGATTTTCGCAACGAAGGCGCGGATGCCACCCATAACCCGGAGTTCACGGTGTTAGAGGCTTATAAGCCTTACGCAGATTACACGGTCATGCGCAAGCTTACCGAAACGCTCATCAAGAACGCTGCCCGGGCCGTCTATGGTTCTGAGGTACTTCCGCTGGGCGAGAAGGGCAGTACCGAGCGTACTCTCACGGATGTTTCGGGTGAGTGGCGGGCAGTTTCGGTATGCGAGGCCCTTTCGCGTGCGCTGGGGCGCGATATTTCGAGTGAAACAGATTTTGAGACTTTGCTTGAGCTGGCGCATGAGCATCAGATTCATGTGCGTGATGACATGGGCGCGGGCGCCATTCTTGAGGAGCTTTACGGCGAGCTGGTAGAGGCAAAAACTGTGTTCCCCACGTTTTATACGGATTTTCCGGTGGAGACCTCTCCCCTGGCGGGTGCGCATCGCACCAAGCCGCACCTGGTGGAACGCTGGGATTTGGTGATTAACGGTATGGAGATGGGAACCGCCTATTCCGAGATGACGGATGCTTTAGAACAGCGCCGCCGCCTGACCGAGCAGTCTCTCAAGGCTGCGGCGGGAGACCCGGAGGCCATGCAGATTGATGAGGATTTTCTGTACGCCCTTGAGACCGGGCTTGTCCCGACGGGCGGGTTGGGCATCGGCATTGACCGCTTGGCGATGCTCATGGCGCAGACCCAGATTCGTGGGGTTCTTTCTTTCCCGTTTGTTAAACCCGTGAAGTAGTATGTAGTCAAAGATTCATTTTCTCCGCCTGAGAGTGTTTTTATGTCTATTAAACGATGTTTGATATGAATTGTGGTTCAGCCATAACTTTTTAATGTTTTTGCTTATCAAACGGAGTATCACCCGTGTTCCGGCTATATTAATTATTCGTTACAAATTTGAGCAAGACCCCCAATGAGATTGCCGTACACCCTTCATCAACGGAACAATAAGTACCTGTAATTTCTAAAGGGAATTTCTTTCCCTGGCGTGCGGTCTACCCGGTTTGCACCTTCGCGCCTTCATGCCCGCATAGTTGCTACCCCTATTACGCTTCTATGCCGTGACGAAAGAGAAAACCTGTGGACTCACTTGTGAATTATATTCAGGACATCAACGCCTCCACCGCTGGTGCGACCAGCGTGGTTGACAGCATTCAAAGCTGGATATGGGAAAACTTTCTGTTCGTTGCCTTGATTGTCGTGGGCCTGTTCTTGACGATCCGCACCCGCGCCGTGCAGTGGCGTTCCCTGCCCGAGATGCTGCGCGTGCTCACCGACCCGTCCGGTCACGAGGCCGATGGGAGCAAGAGCATTTCCTCGTTCCGCGCGTTCACCGTTTCGGCGGCATCCCGCGTGGGCACCGGCAATATTGCTGGCGTGGCGATCGCTATTGCAATGGGTGGTCCCGGCGCGGTGTTTTGGATGTGGGTCATTGCTGCCGTGGGCGGCGCATCCGCTTTTGCCGAATCCCTGCTGGGTCAGCTGTATAAAGAACGCGGCAAGGATTCCTATATTGGTGGTCCTGCCTACTATATGCAGCGTGGCCTGAATGCACGCTGGCTGGGCCTGATTTTCGTGGGCTTTATCGTACTCACCTATAGTTTTGTGTTCTGTGCGGTACAAACCAATGCGATCGTGGAAGCTGGTGCGAACTCCCTGAATATCGGTATTTCCGGTACCGAGGGTATGGGTTTCCGCATCATGGTAGGTCTTTTCGTTGCCGCACTGACGGCTGCGATTATCTTCGGCGGTATCCGCACCATTTCTACGGTCACCGAGTTTATGGTGCCGTTCATGGCGGTTCTGTACATGCTGCTGGGGCTGTTCGTGGTTGTGCTCAATGTGGGCGAAATCCCGAACGTTCTGCTCATGATTTTCCAGGGTGCTTTCGGTCTGCGCGAGTTCGTAGTGGGCGGCACGATGGGCGCCGTTATTTGGGGCATGAAGCGCGGTCTGCTCTCGAACGAGGCCGGCATGGGTACCGCCCCGAACGCGGGTGCAACCGCAACTATTTCGCACCCCGCAAAGCAGGGCTACGTACAGGCTTTGGGCGTGTATTTCGATACGATGCTGGTCTGCTCAGTCACCGCGTTTATCGTGCTTTTGTCAAACCCAACCTATGGCAATAAGACCCGCGGTGCTGGACTGACTCAGGATGCGCTTGCCCACCAGCTCGGCACCTGGGCCACCCACTTCCTAACCATCGCGATTTTCCTCTTCGCCTTCTCCTCGGTCATCGGCAACTACTATTACGGCGAATCGAATATTCGCTTCGTGACCGAGAAGCCCGGGGTGTTGACGGTGTTCCGTCTGGTGGTGCTGGGCTTCGTATTCTTCGGGGCAATCGCATCACTAGAGCTGGTGTGGACCACAGCGGATATGCTCAACGCGGGCATGGTGATTGTGAACCTGATTGCGGTGGTGTGGCTTTCGCCGAAGGTCGTTGCGGTGCTCAAGAACTACGAGCGGCAGCGCAAATCCGGTGTGGAGCCTATTTTCAAGGCATCCGATATGCCTGAGATTAAGAATCTTGCGGCCTGGGACGGCACCGATGAGGTGACCACCCGCGAGTTCTGGGCTAAGCGGGACTCGGATGCTGCCGCTAAGCGGGCACAAAAGACGGGTGTTTAATGTTCCGCTAGGTATGGTGCAGAACTGAGGCATCTAGGTATTGCTACAATCTGCCGCACGTTTCTAGAGAGGTGTTTTAAATAATCATCTCGCTCCAGAAACGTGCGGCAGCCACCTTTTATATGATGTTAATCGTTTATTTGGCTCTTATGGATGTGTATCGACAAACTTGGGTTACAGCTCCTCGCCCTCCCTTATTGGGGATTGGCGAGATTTTTATATCTACAGTGAAGACTTTAGAGCTATAGGTCATATTGTGTGTCTATCCTGGACCATTTCACCTTGCCGTGACAACGAACCATCCCGTCTAAGATACTCATCAAACACGGTTTTCCTGATCAGTGGGAGTCAATATCGGCGGTCGAGACGTGGAGGACCTCATAGGAGGTGGTTTTCGGTTGTGTGTGGTCGGAGTTGGCACTACTGAGCTCAACCTGGATGAGTTTCCAAGTTGTGACGTCGACTGCGGCCAGGCGGCAGAGCGTATTAGCGTTCTGTCCGTTAAGGAAGTCCGCAGTCAGGGGCTCTATGATTTCAGACGGTACGGCAAACTCGGGCAGGGTGACGGTTTGGATGTTAAGGCTGTGTGCTTGGGTCAGAGGTGTAGTTCCTTTGATGAGTTTGTGGACTGTCCAATCTTGGATGGGGTGACGGCCGAAATCGCGCACAATTGATGAATACCCGGGCTCTCCCCAGCAGAAAGATCGCATTCCCTCCGCATCGTTCCAGACGTAAAACGGTGCGTAGCAGTTCTCCATGGCTCCTTTGGCTTTCTCCTGGATAAGGTACGCCTTGAATTCCAGTCCCGGATATCCATCCATCAAGTGCCCAGTGCGACGGACGCGGTCCCTGATGATCTCCATGTCGTAGTCCGCTGGAAGCTGGACACGGTACTGCATTGAATACATACGTCTTTCCCCATTTCTCCTTGAGCCATACGATCACTCAATCAGAATGATCCAACACCTCGGTAATCAGAGGTACTGTGGCCTTACGCAGGAGCGCAGCAGCCCCTTCAACCGCCGCATCAAAGGCATCCACATCTCGTGTGGCACGTGCTAGCACATAGCCTCCTTGCACTGTTGCTACCACCAGTGAAGCCAGATTGCGGGCATCAATATCTGCGGCAAACTCACCGTGGTCTCTGCCTCGCTCAAAGAGTACTGTGAGAGCTTCGAGCAGCCACACAAACGTGCGTTTGACAGGCTCGATGAGTTCCGGGGTGTTCAAGACATCGGCATCGAATGTCATTCTTCCCATGCGGCACCCCTTCAGAACATCGCGCTGTCGACGCAGATAAGCTGTTGCTATTTCGTAAGCACTACCATCTGTCGCAAGCAGCTTTTCTGTATCGTGACGCATGGATTGGGCGCTGCATTCTAGAGCTACCACGGCCAGTTCCTGCTTATTAGTGAAGTGGTGGTACATACTGCCCTGACCAGCACCTGATCGGCGCATAATATCTTTCGGGCTGGTTGCCGAATACCCCTGTTCCCACAGGAGATCCTGGGTTGCCTCCACAAGTCGAGTCCTGCTGTCCATAACCATAACTGTACATACTAGTAGTTACAATTTGCAAGCTTAGCGCCTTCACATTGGATTCCAGCTCACATATAGGTCTCAGCCAAACACCGTAAACCTTTTGACGGCAACCAGCAGCGAAGCCCCCTAACAAGGCGTTGACGTCATGACTGCTTTGGCCTGTATACACCTTGCGGTATGTGAAGTGCCCCAGGTTTTGTTCCTAGGCATTTGCCTTGATTTCCATTATTGCCTGTGGCAAGTTCTGCTTCCAAAATTCGGTTTCCACCTCGGCTGGGGTTCGGTATCCCAGGCTTTGGTGGAGCCTTACCTCGTTCCACCATGACACCCACTCGAACGTCGCGATTTCTACCTCTACAACGTCATTCCACCTGCGGGTATGGATTAGCTCGTTCTTGTAGGAGCCGTTAACGTTTTCAGCCAGAGCATTATCATAGGAGTCACCAACACTTCCGGTGGAAGCTGTAATGCCGTGCTGGGTAAGTCGCTCGTTGTAGACAACGCTGACATACTGCGACCCGTGATCCGAATGATGAATGAGACCTGTTGTTTCCTCAGCACACACGATCGCCTGGTTGAGAGCTTGCAGCGGCAAAGCTTCGGTCCGCATCGAATCTGACAGCGCCCACCCGACGATCCTCCGGGAGTAGACGTCGGTGACAAACGCGGTGTAGACGAATCCTTTTCGTGTCCGTACATAGGTAATGTCAGCCACTCACAGCTTATTCGGTCCTTGAGCTTTAAATTCACGCTCGACCAAGTCCGGGCGCAAATCAGGCACGTTAGCTTTTCGGGTTGTGATTGGTGATCCGCCTTTGCCTTTGCCAGAAACGCCAGCCAGGCGCATCAGTCGGGCGGTTTGTTCACGCCCGATATCGATTCCTTCACGGCGAAGAGCATGCCACATTTTCCGCACACCGTAGACACCATAATTATCTCTATGAACAGCACTAATGCGTTCAACCAGCACGCCGTCACGAAGTCGACGAGCACTTAACCCGCGAGCCTTGGACTGGCGATAACCACGCGAGGTGATAAACCCGCCAGCCCGGTTATTTTTCAACGTCTTACAGATGAACTCGACAGAGAAACGATTCCGGTTTTCATCGATGAACCGGATCATTTCCGACGTTTGGGGTCGAGTTCCGACGCGAAAAAAGCTGACGCGGCTTTCAGTAGCTCATTAGTGTCGCGGAGCTCTTGATTTTCACGGCGTAGCCTCGCGTTTTCGGCGGCCAAATCTTCAGGTACAGGTTCTGGGGTGTTTCCTGCACGGCGGGCCTGCTGGGTCCATTGACGAGCCGTGTGCCATGAAACCCCCAGCTTTGGAGCTACTGCCTGGCACGCGGCCTGCATCGACATATTTTCCGCCAAGATGCGGTCTTCCACGAGACGGACCACACGGTCCCTTGCATCCTGGTCAAATTTTCTCGGCATGTTCCAGATTTTCCCATCTACTCAAGCGGAACAAAACCTGGGACACTTCATGACGGGCGCAAGTTGGCTACATGCGGAAGTTTCTGACCAACGTGACTACCCCCCAAAGGCACTTCTATTCTTGGCGGCGACCCTGCGCCAGTTCATAAGTCGTGTCGAGGACGTGGGAATGCGGATCGCGGTATTGTATACGACGGTCGTGTTCGGGGTCATGATTTGGTGGGCTAGAGCAATAATGCTGGTAAGGAGGTGGGGGCTCCGGTTTTGTCTCTCGGCCTTCCTGGCTGTTGGCAGGAACAGTGCCCAGATCTATGTCAGATTTGAAAGACACTGTTTACCCCAAGATCACATCGAGGTGCGGCGAAGGAGTAGAGGTGGTGGAGGACTGGGCCCGCAAAGCCATTCCGGCAATCTCGAGAAACCTTCTGGAAGATTCTGTTAGATCGACATTTTCTTTCCACACGGAATGCAGCACCCGGTCGAGGGCCTTTTCCCTGGTGGGCACCTGAACTAGCTGTCCCGTCCGGAGGTAGCTATCGAGCGCCAACTTGCTGAGGATAGCAGGGCCAATGCCTTCAATGACTGCCTGGCAGATCGCAGAGATACTGTTGAGCTCTAGGAGAGGTTCAGGGCGCTCGGCCCCTACTAGTACATCCAGAAATGCTCGGGTTCCTGACCCTTTTTCCCGTTCGATCAACGGGGTTACTGCTATCTCCTCCAACTCCAGTAAGTGCTTCCGTTGAGCCCATGGATGGTCTACCCCTACTACTGCAAAAAGTTGATCTGTCCATACGGGGACAGAATTTAGATATGCCGGCAGAACAGGAGTTTCCACGAAGCCTAAGCACACCTCTCCTGTCTCAACTGATCCGATTACGTCCGCTGAATTCATGACCCGCAGTTTGGTAGTGACCTCCGGGTACTTTTTTCGGAATGCTCCTATCCAGCCAGGTAGAAGATGTTCGGCGATGGTCATGCTCGCTCCGATTGTCAGCTCCTCGTGGCCGGAGTGAACCAGGGTTTCAGCGCCAATTGTAAGGCGGTCGACTGCCTGGAGTACTTCCCGGGCCCATTCGACAGTCAGTTTTCCTTCTTGCGTCAGGGTCGAACCACGGGGGGAGCGATACAAAAGGGAGTAACCGAGACGGCGTTCCAAGGTCTTTATTGAACGGGAAGCATTCGATTGGGCAACGCCGGCAGCTTGCGCGGAGGCGCTCAAGCTGCCATGCTCGGCAACACCGCTGAGCAAGCGAAGCATGCTCAAGTTGAGCCAGTTGTCGACGTGAGTCATTTTCGGAGTCATATCAGAAGAGTCTATCAGCATTGGCAAAGTGAGGGCTACTAATATGATTTGACTTGGTGCTATTCTGAAGGGCATGAAACGGAAACCTTTACTCAGAACCCACACAGATACCCGCTCTCCTAATATAAAAACCGCTAACGATTTATCCCCGCTGCAAACCGTTGGGGAGAAAGTCGTCAAGATACTACCCGGTATCATTGTGGCCTTAATAGGCGCTGTACTGGCCTGGATGGGTGCGCGTTTCTTCCCCGGGGTCAGCGCACTACTGATCGCCATTCTTTTAGGGGTCTTATGGCGGAATTTGGCCCCGGTGCCTGCTGCCCTTGCTGATGGCATGGCTTTTTCCGCCAAGAGGCTCCTGCGGACGGGCATTGTTCTCCTCGGCTTCCAACTATCTTTGTCCTCGATACTCGACTTGGGATTTGGAGTTCTTTTTGTTGTCATGATGTCTGTGGTGGGAACATTTTTCATCACCCTCTGGGTGGGCAGGCTTATGGGTATTAGCCTGGCCCAACGAATTCTTATTGCCTCCGGTTTTTCTATTTGCGGGGCAGCTGCTGTGGCGGCTATGGAAGGTGCGCTCAAAACGAGGAAGGAGGAAGTTGCCACAGCCATAGCACTGGTTGTCCTGTTCGGCACAGTGGTGATCCCGCTCATTCCGTTCCTCGGCAGCATATTAGGCCTGCCCGAAGAAGCTGTGGGCATGTGGATTGGGGCTTCGATCCACGAAGTAGCTCAGGTGGTGGCTGCTGGCGGTATCGTAAGTGGGGCAGCCTTGACGGTCGCTGTCACGGTCAAGCTGGCTCGAGTCATTACCCTTGCGCCAATTATCGCCGGAGTTTCCTATTTCATGCGGCACCGGGGAATGGAAACCGGGGGAAAGAAGCCTCCGATCCTTCCTCTCTTTGTAGGGGGCTTCATTATCGCAGTGTTGCTGCGTACAGCGGATTTCTTACCCGGGGTCTTTTTATCAGCGATGCAGTCTACCCAGACCATCTTGTTAGCTGCCGCAATGTTTGCGCTGGGGTTGGGTATCCATATCCGCAGTCTCCTCCACGTGGGGGTAAAGCCGGTGTTTCTTGGTTTCTTTTCCACGGGAGTCATTATGGTTATCTCGCTGGCGGGTGTATATCTCTTTGGAGTTCTATAATCTTTCTGTTATAAGTGCTAATTATGACTAATCGAAAAGCATTTGGATGATCCGGAACGAGCCCGACCCCTGGAAAATAGACACAGGGATCTAATCAGGAAGCAGATATCAGGATAGCGGAACTGCGCTATCCTGGAATTTTCGGCAAGCTCTGCTGTCCCCTCCCGCCGATAGTATCGAAGAAAAACAAGGGAAAGTAGGGGCTCATGGGACAAGACGAGATCCTCTGGGAGCCGGTCTGGGATTTCTCCCAACCTGGTGAGCCCCCCATTCCAGCCACACTGCCTTACAGTCTGGACGATACCACGTATATCAGCTGGTTGAAGAAAAATTTCCGGTTCGTTCTGCAGTTGTGCCTGCCGATTCATGGCCCCAACAACGAGCGGGTGCTGTGGCGCGACCTTGCTGTTGAATTGGGCCGCGATTTCCATATTGGCGTAGATTTTTTGGGATACCGTCAATGTCACTGATAAACGTACTCAGCGTGAACTGGTGTCCCGGGTGGAAGAGCCCTATTTCGGGATGATTGATATCGGGACCTGGCAGTCCTTGCGACAGATTTTCGGGTTACCAGATGCGGGGATCTGTTACGCCGACTTCCTGATGTATTCACCCGGACAAGCTGGCCCCGTACCTGACGAAGAGGATCACGTCCGTAGCTCACCGGAGGGATACCGGTATTTTATAGGTCGTTGCTTGGGCGAAACGACGGAGGGGGCCTTCATGACCGACTCGGGAACGAGCTGTTGCTGGGTAGAAGGCGAGTGGTTTATCGCGGTGGATGTGGACCTTACCCGCGGGATAATCTGCTACAACTCGCCGGACTATACCGCTGCGCTTTCCGCAAGCGAGGAACTGGAGACCTACCTACTCTGGTCGCCGATCCCAGACAGCAACACCCTTCCATCGCTCTAGATGTACTGTCCCGGTAGGTTGGAAACGGCCTGTGCGGGACAGTACAGCTGGGACACTTCAATGGGAGGATATTGATGCTATATTCTGCCTCACGAGATAACGACATAAACCCTGCTCTAGAAGATGCACAGGCCAATAGTGACACCCATATAGAAGCCGTTAGTTGGTACAAGCCAATGAACCGTACTACACACTGGGGCAGGTAAACAATCAAGTATGGAATACTCGTCTTGATGAGATATGCTACCGGCAGGCGCTTGGCGTATCCTCTGGCATACTAAAGACGTGCTGACTTTAGGTTTTTCGGTGTTTCCTCTCGCGCTTTTTCAGAATCCGACGGCGCAGGCACTCTACCAGTACACGATGCTTGCCCTGATTTTTATCTGGATTGCTTCGGTGCTGTACTGCATTTTTACGGTGCATCGCAGCCCCTACTTCAACGAGATTCAGAAGCTCAAGTGGCTTCTGTTCATTCTGGTTCTCCCCTATTTTGGTGCGCTGGCGTGGTTTTTGCGCGTGCATCGCGAGAAAAAGGATGCGGCCGCCGCAGACCAGACCGATACCGCATCGCGCCCTCCCAGCGAGGGCAAATAACATATCCTATGACAATTTCAACCTTCGGTGAGTAAGTTCACGAATACCGAAGTGGACGGTCTGTTACGGAGCCTGTATAGTTCTATATGTTGCCTGCGACTCTTTGAGTCGTATGACACTTGCGCGAGTGGCGGAATAGGCAGACGCGCACGGTTCAGGTCCGTGTGCCCGTGAGGGCGTGGGGGTTCAACTCCCCCCTCGCGCACCAGCAATCCCCGGTTCTGATGAGCCGGGGATTTTTGTTGTGTCGGCAACATTTGGGGTTTTCGAGTCTATATTTTACGAGTAAAAAGTATATTATCGGCATGGTGGTCACACTATCCCCTAGAATAGAGTTGGGTGTGTGCACTCACACCTGACACAGCAAATGCACAGCTACAAAAGCTAGACTGAACCCTTCGGGTTCCCAACCACGGGATGCCAGGGGTGACATCCGGCCCGAGCCATAAAGGAGGAGGCAATGAAGTTATTTGATAAGTTGGAACGACTGGAGCAAGGCATCGGTCGTACCGTTGGCTTTTCTAAAGGCTTTGGCACCTTCGCAAAGGCTGATGTAGCTAACCGTATTCGCACGTCGATGGATGATGCCTCATATGTGGACCAGGGCGGTCATACGATGGCACCAAATATCTTCAACGTTCGCTTTTCGAGCGCCGATTTTTCGCGCGTGCGAGAGTGGGGCAACCCATTCGCGGTTGAGCTGTGCAATCTTGCTATTTCACATGCGCGTGCGCAGGGGTATTCACTGATTGGGGCTGTACGTATTACCTTCAGTCCTATTGCCGATCTCGAAGCCGACGAGTTCGAGGTTGTGCCCAGTTTTGAGGCGTTCCAGGCTCCGCCCTCGGGCGCGACGAACTATGTTCCTCCCGCCGGTGCCGCCCACGGCGCCTCCGACTACGCCCCCGTTGCCCCGGCTCGTGATACCGGTCTGCCGACCAGAATTACAAAACCGCGGGCTACTCCGCCGCGCCGCACGGAACAGCCTCAGCAACAGCAACAGCAGGCACCTGCCGCGTCCGCGCCGAAACCGCGTTCCCCGCAGAATCCTCCGCAGCAGCAGCAACGTGCTGCGGCGCATCATGCTTTTGTGGATATTAACGGGCAGCGGTATGAGCTTTCTGGGGCACCTCTCGTCATCGGTCGCGGCTCCGATGCGTCCGTGCGGCTGGCTGACAAGGGTATTTCGCGCCGCCACCTACAGATTTCCCGCCAGGGAGGCAACTATGTTGCCACCGACTTGGGCTCAACCAATGGAACCCGGCTGAATGGTTTTCCGCTGAAAACCCCTACCGTTCTCCAAGATGGAGCGGTGTTACAGTTGGGCGGAGCCCGAGTTCTCTTCCGCTCAATTGCCTCTGGAGGTATACGTTAATGGCATCCGAGCTAACTGTAACCATACTGCGCTTTGCGTTTTTGGGGTTGCTCTGGTTCTTTGTGTTTTTCGTGGTGGCAGCCGCCCGCCGCGATTTGGGGCTGGGCAAGAACTTCCGCTCCGTACCCGTAGAATCTGCCGCAGACTCGCAGCCGCAACCGCAGCATATTGCAGCTCCTCCTGCACGTCCTTCCCGCTTGGTGATCACCAAGGGAGTGCAGGCGGGAGCTATGATGCAGTTGGGTGACTCCCCGGTTACTATCGGTCGCGCCAATGATATTGAGGTTTCGTTGCAGGACGATTACGCCTCCGGTCGCCATGCCCGTCTGTTCCCACAGGGTTCTCGCTGGTTCTTGGAGGATTTGGGCTCAACCAACGGCACATTCGTAAACAACCAAAAGCTGACCCGCGCTACTGCTATTGAGCCGGGTGTCGATTTCCGTGTGGGCGGAACGACTATGCAGCTGAGGGGGTAATCGTTGAAGATAGCCTTTCGCTTTGAAGCCCGTTCCGATACGGGCGTGAAACGCAGCAAGAATGACGACTCCGGGTACGGTGGGCGTTATCTTGCTGTTGTTGCCGACGGCATGGGCGGGCACGTCGGTGGTGACGTCGCATCCGCTACCGCCGTTTTGAACCTGACCCCTTTGGACCACCCCGACTTTGACGGTACCGGCGGCATATACCTCGCCGACGAAATCCAAAGTGCCAACGCCATTATCAATGATCTGGCAACCAGTGATCAGCGCCTTGCGGGTATGGGTACCACCTGTACCGCTCTGCTGGTGGACGGCGAAAAGATCGAGATGGCCCATATTGGCGACTCGCGTGCCTATCGTTTACGTACCGATGAAGACGGCGGTTTCGAGCAGATTTCGACCGACCACACCTTCGTGCAGCGTCTTCTCAACGAGGGCCGCATCACTCCCGAAGAGGCGGAGAATCACCCGCACCGCAACGTGATTATGCGCGTGCTTGGCGACGTCGATGCCTCCCCCGAGCTTGAACTGCAGACTTTAGAAGCCATTCCCGGTGAGCGCTGGGTGCTTGCTTCCGATGGTTTAGAGGCGGTGGTCTCTGATGAAGAGATCGAAGCCGTCATGCGTTCCACCGATGATCTGGGTGAGATCGCGGACGTTCTTATCCAGATGACTCTCGACGGCGGCGCACCCGATAACGTGACGGTCGTGGTTGTACAGGTTATCGATCGTGAGGAGCTTCCCGCCGACGAACCTGTAGGTCCTTCTGCCCTGCCAGAGACCGGCGAGATCGATACCTCACTGACAACCTCTGAGCTTGAGGAAATCACCGAGGAAGTAAACGCCGAAGAGGGTCTGTCCGATCACGATCGTGCGCTCAAGAAGTTCCGCCGCGCCCGTGACCTCACGGATTCCTTCCCCCACGACGGCGACGCAAGCGATCAGGATGCGGTGTACTTTGCCCGCACGAATGCCGCGATTTTGCGCCACGAGCTTGGCTCTCGCCCGCATCAGCTGGTGGGCAGCGCATCCGTAGCAACAGAGACCGGGCGTATTCCGGCGGTGACGAGCCGCACCCTGGAGCATCGAGCCTCATTGGCGCAGCGCGTACCGATGAGCACCGAGGAACCCGCAAAGCTGCCGGACGAGCTTGAAGAGCTTCTGTCGGATCCAATTCGACGCCGTCGGCGTCCGATTCTGCTGGTGAGTGCGGCAGTAATCCTTGTGCTGGCGCTCATTGCGGGTTGGAGCGGGCTGAAATGGGTTGAGGGCCGCTACTACGTTGGTGAAAATAACGGTAAGGTCGCCGTCTATAACGGTGTTCCGCAGTCGTTGGGGCCAATCCATCTCTCCCATGTGGTCGAGGAAAGCGAAGTGGAAACTTCACAGCTGCCCGAACATACCCGCACGCTTTTGAAGAATACGATTCACGCGGATAATCTTGACGATGCACGGGTTATCGTAAACCGTATGCAGGCTCAGGTGAATCTGCAGGATGACCGGAATACACAGCCTTCCGGTGCGGCTTCGTCCGGCGCGCAGACAGGTCAAAAAACTTCAGCAACGGAAGGTGGTAATCGTGGCTAGGCTATTGCGTGATGCACACATACCCCGTTCGCGTCGCCTGATTGAGCTTGTTCTGCTCGTGGTTGCGGTCGGCATCGGCTCATTTTCCATGTACCTGATTGACCCCGAAACGGCGTGGGATATGGGGAAAAACCCGTGGATTCAAGGTACCGTGGTGCTGGGCGTGTGCGCGCTCATCGCGCATCTGGTGCTTCAATTCCGGGCGCGTTACGCCGATCCGTTTATTCTGCCGCTTGTTGTGGCGCTCAACGGAATCGGGCTGGCGATGATTTTCCGCATCGATAAGGATCCCGCCATGCAGAAGTCCCCAGTGGGCGAGTCCCAGCTGTTCTGGACAGGCTTCTCAATGATCCTCTGCTCCGTTGTGCTGTACTTCCTGCGGGATCATCGAGTGCTGCGTAAGATCACCTATATTTCGCTGGTGCTCTCCTTCATCCTGCTTATCATGCCGCTTATCCCCGGCCTTGGTACCGAAATCAACGGCGCACGGATTTGGATCAGGCTCGGCGGGCGTACCTTCCAGCCCGGCGAAATTGCCAAGATTACTCTGGCAATCTTCTTTGCAGGCTACCTGTCCACACACCGCGATTTGATTCTCACAGCGGGTAAGCGTTTAGGACCCATCAATCTGCCGCGTCTGCGCGATTTGACCCCAATTTTCTTGGCGTGGATGGTCAGCATCGGCGTGTTGGTTTTCCAGAAGGATCTGGGTTCTGCAATCCTGTTCTTCGGGCTGTTCATGGCGATGCTGTACCTCTCGACCGGCAAGATTTCCTGGCTTGTAGTCGGCGGTGTCGGCGTGGTGGTTGGCGGATACTTCGCCTACAACTCCATTTCTCACGTGCACGCCCGTATCTATGGCTGGATGCACGCCTTTGATCCCGAGGTCTATATGTCCTCCAGCGGTGGTTCCGGTCAGATCCTTCAGGGTATTTTCGGTCTGTCCTACGGCGGTCTCTTTGGCCGTGGATGGGGTCAGGGCCTTACCTCTTTGGTGCCGTTCGCTAACTCGGACATGATTATTACTTCTCTCGGTGAGGAACTCGGTCTGATCGGCCTGGGCGCTATTTTGATGATGTTCCTCATCCTCATCTCGCGTGGGTACCGCGCGGCGTTGGGCACTCGTGACGGTTTCGGCAAGCTCTTGGCGGCGGGCCTTTCCACGGTTATGGTGCTTCAGCTCTTCGTGGTGGTTGGCGGTGTAACCCGGTTAATTCCGCTGACCGGTTTGACCACACCGTTTATGTCTGCCGGTGGTTCATCCCTGGTGGCTAACTGGATTATCGTGGCGTTGTGGCTTTCGATTTCGCATACCGCGCGAGCGCCTCACGTCGTGGTCGGGTTCGACGTTCCCGAAAGTATCGACCACGAAGACTACAGCTATGAATCTGAGGGCGCAACCAGCGTTCTCGCCCGTATTTCAACTCAAGAAGCAGGAGGTGACCGCAATGGATAGGGCAATTCGCCGCATGTGGATGGCCGCAGGTTGCGTTTTTATCCTGCTCATGGGTACGTTGAGCTATATCCAATTCTTCGACACCGAATCTCTCAAAGATAACCCGTGGAACTCGCGTTCTCTGTACGATAACTACGGTGCCAACCGTGGCTCTATCGTGGTCGATGGAACCGAAATCGCCTCGTCGGTGAAATCGGATGATGAGTATAACTATCAGCGCGTGTACTCTGAGCCGGAAAAGTATGCGGCGCTGACGGGTTATTTCTCGTCAGTGTACGGTTCCACCGGTGTCGAGTCCGCTATGGACAAGGAGCTTTCGGGTACTTCCGACAGCCAGTTCTACGATCGTGTTGCTCAGCTCTTCTCGGGTTCTTCGGCACGCGGTGCGAGCGTCGAGCTCACCGTGGATTCCAAGCTTCAGGAGCTTGCTAACAACCTGCTGCAGGGCCGTAAGGGTTCTATTGTGGCGATCAACCCCAAGACTGGCGAAATCTTGGCGATGGCTTCGTCTCCCTCATATGACCCGAATACGCTCGCATCCCACGATGGGTCTACGGTAGTCAGCAACTATGAGGAACTGAACTCGAATCCGAATAACCCGCTTTACAACCGTGCTATTGCGGGTAACACCTATTCGCCCGGCTCAACCTTCAAAATTATTGATGCCGTCGCAGCTTTGGAGTCCGGCAAATATGATGCGAACTCCACGATCGATAACCCCGCACAGCTTCCCCTTCCGGGAACCAATGTGTCGCTTCCGAACTATGCGGGCGGTCAGTGTGGAGGACGCACCAAGGCTACGATTGAATGGGCTATGGCGCAGTCCTGCAACACTCCTTTTGCGCAGATCGCAATGGATTTGGGTGAAGATAGGATCTCTAGGACTGCCGAAAACTTTGGTTATGGTCAGGATTTGAAGATTCCGCTGGCGGTGGCTAAATCGAGCTTCCCGAAGGGTATGTCGCAGAGCCAGCTGGCGCAGGCATCCGTGGGTCAGTACGATGTACGCACCACCCCGCTGCAGGTGGCGATGACTTCTGCCGCGATCGCTAACGGCGGTGTGCAGATGAAGCCCAATATGATTCGTTCTGTCAAAACCAGTAACTTGAGCGTGCTCTACGAGTTCTCACCCGAGAAGTTGCGCACCTCAACTTCTACTAAAGTCGCCGATCAGGTGAAACAATGGATGGTGAACTCTGTGGATAACGGTATTGCCCGTAACGCAGGCGTGCCCGGGTATAAGGTTGCTGGTAAGACCGGTACCGCAGAAACTACGGGTGGTTTGAATAACTCTTGGTTTACCGGGTTTGCACCCGCCGATGATCCTCAGATCGCCATTGCGGTGGTCTATGAGGATATGGATGCAACAACCGGTTCCCAGCTTTCGACAAATGCAGGTAAACAACTTTTTGAGGCGGTGTTGAACAAGTGAGGCCTTCGGCTGATATCACCTTGGGCGGGCGCTACACCCTAACCGAACGTATCGCTATCGGCGGTATGGGTGAGGTCTGGAAAGCTCGCGACAAGGTTCTCGGACGCACCGTCGCCGTTAAAATCCTGAAAGAGGAGTATACGGGTGACCCCGGGTTCTTGGAGCGTTTCCGTGCGGAGGCGCGCCATACCGCGCTTCTGAACCACCCCGGCGTTGCCAATATGTTCGATTACGGTGAAGAGGATAACTCTGCATACCTGGTGATGGAGCTGGTTCCAGGTGAGCCGCTGTCGAGCATCATCGAGCGCGACGGCACGCTGCCGCCAGATCGCATCCTGAACTTTATTGCGCAGACGGCTCGCGCGTTGGCTGCTGCGCACGCTCAGGGACTCGTGCACCGCGATGTGAAACCCGGTAACCTAATGATCACCCCGGATGACCGGGTGAAGGTTACCGACTTCGGTATTGCTAGGCTTGCGAACCAGGTTCCGCTGACCGCTACCGGTCAGGTGATGGGTACAGCCCAGTATTTGGCACCCGAACAGGCAACCGGTCAACCTGCAACCCCGTCCTCCGATATGTACTCGCTGGGTATTATCGGGTACGAGTGCCTGGTCGGTCACCGCCCGTTCACGGGTGAATCACAGATCGCGATTGCTCTAGCTCAGGTGAACGATCCGCCACCGCCGCTGCCGGAGAGCATCCCGGCGCCCGCCCGCGCCTTGATTATGTGCCTGCTTGCTAAGGATCCTGCGGAGCGTCCTAAGGATGCTACCGCGCTGGCATCCGCTATTGATGCTATTCGCCGTCGCGATATTCCTGCGGCGATTAAGGCTGTGCCCACGCTGGAGGCATTCTTGCCGGAGAATCTGGATACCGCCCAGACCTCCCTAATCGCCGAGCCTATTTCGGCATCCGCCGCTCCGAAGTTCGGATCTGGGTCGCGCTTCACGCCCGGTCCTTCGACGGCACCGATTCCCGAGCCAGGGTCGAAGGCTGCGGCCGCGCGTACGTCACAACAGGGGCCGAAGAAACGCAGCTGGGTGTGGATCGCCGCTATCGTTGCGGCACTAGTGCTTATTCTCGGTATCCTCTGGGCTGTCTGGGCGGCAAATAGCCGTGCAACCCCCACTCCGAATACCACCAGCTCGGCAACACCCAGCTCTGCGGAAGGTACCGTCACGGTAGCCACCCCGAGCGAGGAGTCCTCGGCTGCGAGCAGCACTCAGAAGCAGAAAATTAACCTGCAGGCACGCAGCTACGAGGGTCGCCCCCTTCAGGATGTTGTCAATGACCTGAAGAACCTGGGTCTTTCGCCCAGGACTGAAAGTGTTGAGTCTGAAGAGCCAGCCAACACCGTTCTGTCGATTTCACCGGCTGGTTCGGTAGACGAAGGCAGCACCATTACCGTGCGTTATTCAAGCGGTTCCAGGGGCGCGACCCTACCTAATGTTGATGGGAAGAACTACGAAGAGGCTTCTCGGACGATTACCTCGCTTGGTGTTGACGTGAACCTTCACTTCGAGCATTCGGACACTGCACAGCCCGGTACGGTGCTGCGCACCAGCCCTTCTTCTGGCACTAAAGTGTCAGTTCCTAGTAAGGTAGAGATGTATGTAGCTAATGAGTCTTCAGGTACGAGGACGGATTCTGACTCGTCGCCATCCGCAGCTACGCCTTCAGGCGCGTCGACTTCTTCTAGTCCTCGTACTGGGCGTTAGTGTCTGAGTCCACTCACATCAAAAACTATTTTTACCCCAGGAGAACGTATGGACCTGTTGGTTCCTGAAACGGTAGATGGCCGTTATAAGGTACTCGATGTTATCGGTACCGGTGCGATGGCTACCGTATACGCGGCGGAGGATACTCGTCTCGGTCGTAAGGTCGCGATGAAGATCCTGCGCCCGGAGCAGGCCCAAGACAAAACCTTCCGTTCACGGTTTAAACGTGAGGCGGAGGCTGTCGCATCCCTGAACAACCCCGGTATCGTTGCGGTGTACGACACGGGCGCTTATTCCCCGTCAGATCCCAACAGCGGATACGGTGTTGATGATGCCGCCGACGATGACGAGGCTAAGATCCCGTACATCGTTATGGAATACGTTGATGGCAGGACGCTGCGCAGTGTCCTGTCGTCGGGCGGGTACATTCCCGTGCGTGATGCGGTGGGGTACGCAGAGCAGCTTTTGAGCGCTCTGAAATACAGTCATTCGATGGGTATTATCCACCGCGATATTAAGCCCGCGAATATTATGGTGCTTCCCCGAACCGAGGAAGACGCCGCGAAGGGGCAGCCGGGTCAGATTAAGGTGATGGACTTCGGCATCGCCCGAGCTATTGAAGAGGCTGGCGAGGCTCTGACAAAGGCCAACGTGGTGATGGGTAGCGCACGTTACATGTCTCCCGAGCAGGTCAGTGGTAAAGAAGTCGACGCGAGAAGCGACCTTTATTCGGCAGCATGTGTGCTGTATGAAATGGTTGCTGGACGTTCCCCCTTCGACGCGGAAACTAACGTTGATTTGGCGGCGAAGCATCTTACCGAGACTCCCGCCGCACCGAGTACCTTTAGCCCGCTGAGCGTACCCCCTGAGCTTGATGAAGTTATTCTTCGAGGTCTTGCCAAGAACCCGGATGATCGTTACCAGACCGCCGATGAGTTTTCGCAGGCGATCCGTCAGGGAGCGGGTCTGCAGGTTGGCGGCGGTATGCCGCAACAGGTTCCCGATGACTCCATGACCACCGCTTTTGCGCCTCTTGAGGCTCCCGCGGCGGGTGCGGCAGGAACCGGTACGGGTGAGGTTGATTTCGATGCCTACACCACGACCATGCCGCAGGTTTCGACTCCTGTTGAAGATGCGAACCTCAACGGTTTCTTTGATGACGATGAGTACGGCGGAGAAGAATTTGTTGAAGAGGAAGAGTTCCTTCCCGCCGAGCAACCCCGTAAGCGAACCTGGGTTCGTTTCCTCGTTGGTCTTGCTATTGCAGCATCGCTTCTGCTGGGTATCGGCTCGTTCCTGTACTACCAGGGCAAGCTCAATGAAGTTCCGCAGGTCGCTATTCCTACCGTGATGAACCAGTCGAAGGACGATGCCGAGAACCAGCTGCGCAATGCTGGCTTTGCCGTGGAGAGCCGCGGGGCATACTCCGAGAACGTGAAGAAGGGCGATGTTATTAGTGTCAGCCCCGGCGAGGGTACGAAGGCGGCTAAGGGTTCTACCGTATCGCTAACTTACTCGAATGGTCCCGAGCGTGTAACCCTGCCCGATAACCTGCAGGGTCAGAGCGAAGCCTATGTGCGCAACGCTCTGAAAGAGCTCGGCCTTAAGGATGGTCGCGTCAGCACCGTTGAGAGCGCATCCGTTCCCGCCGGTATGGTAGTTTCTCTGGAGCCTGAGAAGGCTGAAACCGATGCCGACGGTAAGACCACGATCGAGGCTGGCAGCAACGTAAACCTGGTGCTGTCCTCCGGTAAGGTCAAGGTTCCTTCGCTCGTGGGTCTGACGAAGGATCAGGCTATTGAAGCTCTGACCGCGTCCGATGTTCTGCTCAACACCAATATTGAGACCGTTCAGACAAGCTCTGCGGCACCGAATACGGTGATTTCTCAGAGCTCCGCTGCGGGTACTCTGGTGGCCCAGAACAGCACTGTTACTATTCGTGTGGCGGCTGCCCCGGCGGCGACCGCATCTGCCTCACCGCGTGCGACTACCCCGTCGACGAATAATAACAACAACACTCAGCGCCAGCAGGGCAATCAGCAGCAGAATCAACAGCAGCAAGGCCAACAGGGCCAGCAAGGTAATCAGCAGCAGAATCAACAGCAGCAAGGCCAACAGGGCCAGCAGGGCAACGCTCCTGTACCTTCTGCAACGCCAAGTGCCGCTGCTCCTTCATCCAAGGCCGTACAAAACGGCAAGGAAAATGAGGAGAAAGAAGAAAGGTAAGGCTGGTTTGCTCAGGTAAATCCTGGTCATATATGTGGGGCGTGCTTTAGATTCAAAATCTAAAGCACGCCCCACATATATTTCTTCGGCTGTACCACGCATAGAGAAGGCGCCTGACAGACCTATTTGGGCCTGTCAGGCGCCTTTACTGCTGCCCGCTAAGCGATTAGTGGGGACAACGATTTGGCACGCTCAGCGGCCCCCTCAAGCCCCGTTTCTTCCAGCCAATTACCCAGCATCAGATAACCGCTCTCGGTAAGCACGGATTCCGGGTGGAACTGCACGCCGTGCATGGGCGCATCCCGGTGCCGCAGCCCCATAATAATGCCGCTCTCAGTCGTCGAGGTGGTTTCCAAGACCTCAGGCATAGTCTCTGGGACGACCGCCAGCGAATGGTAGCGAGTCGCAGTGAAGGGGTTCGGTACGCCTTTGAATACCGAGTCATTCTCGTGGACCAGGGTTGAAGTCTTACCGTGCATCAGCTCGGGGGCGTGCGTGACGGTGCCGCCAAACGCCTCCGCGATAGCTTGATGCCCCAGACACACGCCAAGCAGGGGTTTATGAGTCTGCGCAGCCCAGCGAATGGTATCGATAATGACCCCGGCTTCTGCGGGGGCACCGGGTCCCGGAGAGATGAGCAGGCCGTCGTACTCGGCAGCCATTGTGAGCACGGTATCAAGGTCATACTCGTCATTGCGGATTACGGTTGTCTCGGCTCCGAGCTGCTGCAGATATCCGACGAGGGTGAACACGAAACTATCGTAATTATCGATAACCAGGATGCGGGTCATGGCTTCTCCTTTGGCAAGCGCCGCTAATGGTTGATGGTAACGTCAAAGTTGAACGGACCGTACTCGGCAAAATTCGGAAACACGAATTCCATGAGGGCGTATACGATCACGGCGATAAGCAGAATAGCAATGATAATGCGAACCCATAGAGGTCCGGGAAGATGACGAAAAATCCAACCGTACATGTTATATCCTCTCGGGTTAGGCGGGGTTCTGGGCTGCTTGGGCAATTTCCGCAGGCGCGCCAGCAGAGTTAGGCTGCCAGGATTCAAAACGGGCGTGCACAATATAACGTTCTGTGTCACCGTAACGCGGGTGGCAGGTCGTGAGCGTCATAATGCGCTCCGTGGGCTCTTGTCCGGGTTTACTCGGAACCGGCTCGATCACCTCAATATTGTCAGGCTGCACAATCACATGCTCGTACACGGTGTAGGTGTAGTAGCCGTCTTTGGTGCGCACATAAATGTGATCGCCCACCTGCAGCTGGTCGATATAGTCGAGCACTGCGCCGCGTGTCTGTCGGTGCCCTGCGAGCGCGAAGTTGCCCACGCCACCCGGCATGGCGGTTCCGTCGTAGTGTCCCAAACCGAGGGTATCGATCACGTCTGCGCTGGTACCCTGCGCGGTGGGGCGCTGGTAGTCTGCACCAAACCGGGGAATGTAGACAACCCCGAATCCTTTTCCGTGCTCAGGTTCGGCTTCAGGCTCCGGTGGATTTTGGGGATCCCACTGTTCGACTGGCGCGGCAGAGCTGAACTCGTGCGTCAAGGAATCGACGGCTTGGGACTGTGAACGGTTTGCGTCTATATTGGTCCACCAGAGCTGCCACACGACAAAGAGCAGCAGCACAAGACCAACGGTGATCAGAAGCTCACCCGTGATTTGGATGGTCCACCGCAGAATAGATTTATGAGGCTGAACTGCCTGATGCGCTTTCGCGGATGCATGCGCCATAGTTTTGGGTGTCCTCCATAGCGGGATGTTACCGTCCCAGTCATTACACTTTCTTTAATGACAACGCCGGTGAAAGGTGAAATCATCCCGCGAGTCTGCAAAGATAGTTTTTAACGTACTACATAAGGTTACCCATACATCTGAGTCGGAGGAAAATATGTCCCCTAAGTCGACTGCGAAAAAGTCGAAAAAGACTGCCAATACTAAGTCAAAGAAGTCACAAGACAAGAAATCGGCTAAGGCCGTTGAAGAAGATGCGAGCGAGCTCCGTCTGTTGGAGGTCGCTCGCGAGATGGAAACGAGCGGAACACAGAGAGAGGGTACTCCCCTGTGGTATCGAGTGGTAATGTTTTCGCTCGTTGCGCTGGGTATTCTCTGGATTATTGCGTATTACATTTTTGAGGGTCGACTTCCTGTGCCCGGTATTGGCATGTGGAATGTGACTATTGGCGTGGGTGCCATGATGGTGGGTATGGTCATGATGACTCGGTGGCGTTAGGTTAGGGCTATGTCCGAATCAGATGGGTCTCCTTCGCCTCAAGAATCTCAGGATGCCCCGCATGGCTCTACCTCCGATCCCATGCGGAGTACCGAGGATATTTCAAAACGTGCGGATATTCGTGCCGCCCGCGTGGAGACAAGGCTGCGCCGCTGGGCGTTGATCGG
>ERZ773263.256-NODE-256-length-39640-cov-4.507111_pt1 | contig 39640 bp, 30 predicted proteins | sample MGYA00511076_ERZ773263 | MGnify/ENA primary metagenome ERZ773263 (study PRJEB29015, sample SAMEA2738155) | human oral metagenome | biome: human oral; feature: human-associated habitat; material: saliva | place: China | collected 2195 ... | reverse complement strand
ATATCAACATCATTTTGATGTCTTTTTTCATGTGTTTTGTACCCAGCTGCTGGGTAGCATCGTACCCTGCCCGTTGGGTAGCCCCTTACCCATTCGCTGGGTACAATCGCACTTCTTCGCTGGGTACAACTCTACCCATTCGCTGGGTACAAAACAGTCTACGAACAATCGCACGGACTACTCGAACCCGCCGACCCTGAACCCGCGGTAGCGGTAGTAGTTGTGCACGGTGACGTTACCACTGCCGAAGTGCAGGCTGTACGCGCCGAGGTTGCTGTCCCATGGGTTAGCACTTGACGACCAATAGTAGCCGTAGCTGCCAACGCTGACCAGCTGACCAAAGGGGTAGTAACCCAAGGCGGGCAGGTAGAAGTATTTGTTTGCATCGGCTGCGGAAGGAAGGGTACTAGATACGGACCAGCTGCTGCTGTTGCCATTTGTTCGCCAATCGGTGCCGTCAACAGCGGTGTTGCTGTTGTAATTACCTTCAGCTTGTAATACTGACTTCTTCTTAAACCACATGCCGCCTTTATATAAATGCCCCATGGTAGTCCATAATTCGTCTCCGTCCCAACGAGGATCGCCCTTGCCAGCGTACCACGTCATCTCGTTCACGTTTGGAAGGTCTTTGCATGAGTGGATGGCGGGGTTGCTTATGCCGTTACCTGGGTAACTTTCGTTGTACCAACGATTGTTAAGGTCACTACTGCTCTGGGCGTAGTTTGAGGAACTATTACCATTAAGCGTTGGCTGACCTGTGTTTCCTGACAAGTGCTTTGTCCATTCGTAACCATACCAGTATTGATTCTGAGCGTCCCACATGTAATAATGGTCGCCATAGTAGTCGCGTACGTTGAGGTTAGCAGTCATATCGTAGTAGTTGTTGGAAGCATAAGCAGTAGCAGGAAGAGTCTTCGTAATAGTACCCTCTACATTGGTAGCTACGTCTTTTACCCAATAACGTACCCTTAAGGTATGAGTTCCTGGCTTTATTACCATGTAAGCTCCGTTAGTGGTTACGTTAGCTGCGCTGTTAGTCAGTGGGAAGCCGTTTGGATTGCTGCTACTGCCACTTGTAGTCAAGACGATTTGTTTGCTTCCTGCTGAGCCTGTAAGGGCCCCCGTGCTTGTGTTGACTGTATAAGTCTCTGCAATATCATTATCAAAGCTTACCTCCACCTTAGTTAAGTAACAGCTTTGCAGAATAGTGTTACTTGTGTAAGGCTGGAAGACAAGGTAAGCTGGCTGATGCTCTAACTGGAAGCTAAAGATACTACCACCGACTGCTCCTGTTGCCGTAGCTGTACCATAGTCGCCAGCTGTGCCGAAATGCTCGGTATTGTCTGGAGCTGTCTGCGTTTGGTTAGCAAAGATAGTTACTTGGCTGCCGTTACTGTTCTTACCCAAGTAATAAACCTTATAACTACTACTTGCGGTAAAGTTTCCTGGAACTTTATACTTGAAAGCAGCCACCTTGCTCGTTGGAGCGTTCGTACTCTTTTGCAATACGCCATCGTCGTCCTTTACGTAGATATAGTCGCCAGCTTCCCAATAGAAGTTTCCACTGTTGTAATCCATTGATGTGCGGGTCTTTGTTTCGTCACCTGCTACAAAGGTAGTGAGGTTCTTGTCGTTATTATCATTGGGGTTGGTGGGGGTCTGTGCAACGTCCTCGTTAGCGCAGGATGCAAATACCATCGCTATGCCGAACACGACTGCCAAAGACTTTAGTCGTGCGGTAAATGAATGTTGTTTCATTGTTTTCTTCATTGTTACTTTGTTCTCTTTGTTAATAACTCTCTGTTAGTCTTCCCATGATGGGTTCTCTTCGTCCTCGTCTTCCGCTTCTTCCTCCCATGACATTGAAGACTTAGCACTTGAAATGGTGCCGCCATGATGTCCTGGTCTGTGTTGACTTGGGAAAGACGTGTCCATCAAATTAGTGGTCTCGCTTACTTGGATTATCATGCAACTAGGTGCAGAATAATCCCTCTTAGTTTGTTCTTTTCTCATAACTTTATTGATTAAAATAGCTGTTATTTCGTTCTTATTTTGCTTTAAACGGAGTTCACAAAAGGGCATAAAAAAGCGAACAAAGGAAACTCTTGAAAGTCCTTTGTTTACAGGGGTTACGGCACGCTTCGCGCGCGCGTATGCGAGAAGAAAAAATGTGTTATTGTACGCTAGGTGCGCATATAGTGTGTGTGTGTTAGCAAATTATTTGGATTGACCAAAGATAAAGTGCAAAAAGATGCAAAGAATCGAATAATTCTTTGCAGTACTTCATTCACTGGATATGTCATTGCTAATTGTTTCACGGCGGCAAAGGTAAGAAGATTAATTTGAAGGAGCAAGGAAAAGAAGAAAAAAGTCTCATCCCCGCCTCTTTTCTTGTTGCGGGGATGAGACCGATTAGGGATAAAAGACTCCCAGTTTACAAACTAAGTAATTCTATTACCTTTTCAACAGCAGCACTGATACCATCGGCATCTTTACCACCTGCTTGTGCATAATGTGGCTGACCGCCACCGCCACCCTTAATGAGTTTGGCTGCTTCACGAATTACTTTTCCTGCATTTAAATCGTGCTCTTTCACCATATCATCACTGAGCATGATTGAAAGCTGTGGACGATTCTCATGTACGGAACCTAATACGCAAACGAGATTCTCTGGTAATGCTTCACGAACCTTGAATACGATATCCTTAGCAGAAGCAGGATCTACTGGGAGCACTGCCTTAATGACATGTACGCCATTCAATGTTTCTGCACGTTCTACCAATGATTTCGCTGCACGATCAACTGCTTGCGTACGGAAACGCTCAACCTCCTTCTTCATCGCATCATTCTCTTCAACAAACTTGGTGAGCACTGCCTTAAGATCCTTAGCATTGTTGAACATTGCCTTCAAGTCGCGCAATGTATCTTCAAGTGCATAGATTGCATTCTCGCAAGTTTCGCCAGTCATTGCTTCAATACGACGAACGCCTGCAGCAACGCTACTTTCACCTACAATCTTAAAGAAACCGATGCGACCCGTAGATTTAGCATGAATACCACCACAGAACTCGCAACTTGGACCGAAGCGTACAACACGAACCTTGTCGCCATATTTCTCACCAAAGAGAGCAACTGCACCCATTTCCTTTGCTTCCTCCATTGGTGTATCACGATGCTCATCAAGAGGATAATCCTTACGAATCATCTCGTTGACAAGTTTCTCTACTTGGCGAAGTTCCTCATCGGTTATCTTCTGGAAGTGCGAAACATCGAAACGGAGCGTGTCAGGACTTACGTATGAACCTTTCTGCTCGGCATGCTCACCAAGAACTTGCTTCAAAGCATAATCAAGCAAGTGGGTTGCAGTATGATTAGCTGCTGACGCATCACGCTTATCTGTATCAATACATGCCATGAAATCTGCCTCGACATCCTTTGGCAATTCCTTGACAATATGGATGCTCTGGTTGTTCTCACGCTTGGTATCAATGACATTGATAGTCTCATCCTCGTTGACAAGCACACCTTGATCGCCTACCTGTCCACCCATCTCACCATAGAATGGGGTATAATCGAGTACAATCTCATAGAAACTATTCTTCTTCTGTGTCACCTTACGATAACGGAGAATATGACATTCGTACTCTGTATAATCGTAACCAACGAATTCCTGTTCGCCTTCACGTACAATCTCCCAGTCTCCATTCTCAACAACAGCAGCATTGCGAGCACGTGCTTTCTGCTGTTCCATCTCTTCATTGAATTGCTTCTCATCAACGGTATAACCATTCTCACCGCAGATAAGTTCGGTCAAGTCGAGTGGGAAGCCGTATGTATCAAACAAGCGGAAGGCTTCCTTACCATCAAGTTCGGTCTTGCCATGTGCCTTCAATTCATCCATTGCACCATTAAGCAATGTGATACCCTTATCCAATGTGCGCAAGAAAGAATCTTCCTCTTCCTTCATCACACGACCAATCAGTTCACGTTGTGCTGTAAGTTCAGGATAAGCAACGCCCATCTCATGTACCAAAACATTGATTAGCTTATACATAAAAGCCTCCTTCTGATCAAGGAAAGTGTAAGCATAACGCACAGCACGGCGAAGGATACGACGGATAACATAACCAGCCTTTGCATTGCTTGGCAACTGACCATCAGCAATAGAGAATGCAACGGCACGCAAGTGATCGGCAACAACACGCATTGCGATGTCTACCTTCTGCTCATCGTTGATGCCTTCGCCATTAGGACCTTCTGGGAAAGTGTGGTTATACTTCTTACCAGAGAGGCGTTCGATCTCTTCTATTACTGGTGTGAAGATATCGGTATCATAGTTAGAGTTCTTACCTTGCATCAAGCGAACCAAACGCTCGAAGCCCATACCCGTATCAATAACGTGCATCTTCAATGGCTCAAGGCTACCATCAGCTTTACGATTAAACTGCATGAAGACGATGTTCCATATCTCAATTACCTGTGGGTGATCCTTATTAACAAGTTCCTCTCCAGGCACCTTAGCTTTCTCTTCCTCTGAACGGAAGTCGATATGAATCTCCGAACAAGGACCGCAAGGTCCCGTGTCACCCATTTCCCAGAAGTTATCATGCTTATTACCATTGACGATATGGTTCTTTGGGAAATGCTTCTCCCAGTAGCTAGCAGCCTCATCATCACGTGAGATACCTTCTGCCTTATCACCTTCAAAAACCGTTACATAAAGGTCCTTAGGGTCAAGATGCAATACATCTACAAGATATTCATAAGCGTAATCAATAGCACCTTCCTTGAAGTAATCGCCAAAGCTCCAGTTACCCAACATCTCAAACATAGTATGGTGACTGAGAGCAGCATCACGCCCCACTTCTTCCAAGTCGTTATGCTTACCACTAACACGCAAACACTTCTGTGAGTCAGTACGTCGGCGTGGTTCTGGTTCCTTTGTTCCAAGGATAATATCTTTCCACTGGTTCATACCAGCATTCGTAAACATCAGCGTAGGGTCGTCCTTGATAACCATTGGGGCAGACGGTACGATAACATGTCCCTTCGACTCAAAGAACTTCAAATAGGAGTCGCGGATTTCATTTGCTGTCATCATCTTTATTATATATTTAATTCAATTTTCTACCTAAAAGTGTTGCAAAGATACTGACTTTTGCGTATTTTTGCAAGCAATTAAGCTGCTGAATACACAAAATCTTATTTACCATCGTGGGAGTGTAAAGGTGTTTTATCAGCATAACCACATAAACAACTGAATTAAAAGAAACGAGATATGGCAGAGAATCCGCACAAACTGTATTATTCTATCAAGGAAGTAGCGCAGCAGATTAACGTTACGGAGAGTCTGTTGAGATATTGGGAGACTGAATTTCCACACCTTCGTCCTAAGACAACAGGCAACCGTGTGCGCCAATATACAGAGAAAGATATCGAACAAATAAAGGTTATCTACAACCTTGTGAAGGTGCGTGGTTTCAAGATTGCAGCTGCCCGCAAGATGTTACAAGAGAACCGCAATGGTGTTGAAAAGAGTCAGAAGGTTATGGAAACGCTCTTCTCTGTTCGCGACCAACTGAAGGACTTGAAGAAACAACTCGATGGCTTGGTGTAGAGTCAGCCATACCTGAAAGGCATAGTCCTTATTCGTTCTGAAAGAAATACTCATATACAGCATAGGGACAGACGATTTCGTCTGTCCCTATGACGTTTGTAACTCAACTATGTGAACGCTCTCTTACTTCTTCCTCGACAATGAGGCACGCTTCACTTCAAAGTCGGCTGTGGTATTATTATCGTCTACATACTTCTTTCCATCCCACTTCCTTTGCAATGAAAGACCAGAATAAATGGGGTAATCGCCCTTCTTCATACTTGAGAAAGACACATCTGTCACGGCATTATAACCACGGTCGAGCTTGCTGGGGCGCATTTGGAACATACGACGCGGACAAATCGTTATACAATCAATAACGTTCTCAAACGGAATCTCTATCGCATAGAAATCGCCAAAAGCACTACTCGTCACGGTGATATAGTGCAGATATCCCTTACCATTTTGCGTATCGGCATACCCTTTCCGGAAGTCTTCTGGCGTCCACGGGAGCTTTATCAGTGCAATACCATTGCTCTCTGACATATTAGAAAAGTCATAAGAAGGACCTATGTTCCCCTTGCTATCCGTTGATGTGAGGATAGCATTCATATCAGGAACTTTGGGGTTATTCTTCTGCCCAGCGTCATAATTGATATTCGTCCATTCGAAGTCAGCTTTACTCAAGTCCAGGAAGTCATCCAGCCCACCATACATACTCAAGTCCTCGCCCTCCAGTTCCGACTCAAACCGCGCCTTATGGTCAATCGCATACTTAGCCACAATGATGGTCTGACCAGGCTTTACGGGATAATCGGCACCCTTACCTGGGAAATAAGAGATGCCCGATGCACCATAATAACGATTGACAAAGTCGTCTTTCGGAGCAAACTGAATCGCCCTACTAGGGTCGATGGCATTAACACACAACGCCAGTCCGTCCAAATACTTCACCTCATTGGTCGGATTAAAGATAGCTATGTATTGGTCATCATTATACATCTGATTCTGATTCTTCATACCCCATGCCCTGACATCACGATACCAGTAATGCCCAACGTAAAACACTTCTTTTATGATCAGATGGTCTAACTTCGTCTTAGAAGTAGACTGTTTCACCGGCATTTCATTACGTGTACAGCTGCCTAAACATGTGACTATCAGGCTCAACAGCAGGCAGGTTATTATCTTCTTATGTATCATCTCACTCAATTATCTTATCTGTTTATACTCTTTAAATATATTGTTTGCAACATTACCAGCGAATGGCACTTAGCGTTCCATGTATTGAAACCCTGCGTTCCATGTATTGAAACGGTGCGTTCCATGTATTGAAACCCTGCGTTTCATGTACTGAAACTGTGAGTCTCATAGGCTGAGACGATTGGTATATAGCATTCCCTCCGATTCAACCTCTTATTATAAGAACCAGTTACCAAAGCCAGCTCCACCTCCAATACCATGTGTTTGCACATTCTGAGCAGCCTCCATCGCATCCGCCGAGGCTAGTCCTATCTCATGCCCCATATAGAAGTACAACGGGTCGTTAGGGTCGATTGTCGTTGGATCAGTATCGAAGCTACTGCAAAAGACCTTAATAGGTATGTTGAAGCGGAATAGTTCCTTCCATTCAGAATCAGCCCCGTATTCCTTCGGTTCATCAGGGTTATAAGCCTCCGAACAGATGAATGGGCTACGGAACACATAGGTGGAATGGCGGTTGAGATATTCCTCTTTAGGAATGAGAGCCTTCTTGCCCTTCGGACATTTCATCACGCGCACCGACAGATAGAACTTCGGAAGGAGATAAGACGGACGAGTATATCGCCCAGCCTCACCTGTTGCGGGATCCTGCCTACGGGTTATCTCTAACGGCCACTCCTGATGTAAAGCATCGTTCTCATCGGCATCTATATCAAAATTGAAGTGCCCCTTGAGTCCTACTCTATCCTGATCATAAGGTGCAACAGCCCAATCGGCATCCTCACGAGTGAGTGGTGGTAGCAGTCGCTGATTGAATAACTCACGTGCACCATCAGCCATTGCGTCTTGAATCCACGTATCACGATAGGTATATTCGAATATCTTTGGTGTCAGAGCCGCACGCTCTTTCCATGTCGAGGTATTGGCAAAGAGCGGTGAAGGGACAGGTGTGGTATCTATCGTTCCGCCCTTCTTCCAGTCGCCAAACTTATCCTTCTTAGGCTTCCACGTGCCTCGGCAATCCATCACTTCATACGGGTTTCCCTTGTCATCCACCTCACTCACGGTGAAGAATATCTGATATTCATCCGAGTGATTGAGTATCTCGTCATTCATGAGCTTGCCCTCCTTATTGAAGAAATAGAGGCACAATCCCCATCGCTTCAGCTTTCCGCCAATGATACGAATATAGTCAGGACCTTGCTTCCCATCGTTCTGTTCGAGATAGGTCACCGTACTCTTCCGTTGAACCTCTACCGTTGGCCACTTGCCCGCATTGTTATGTATGAGCACAAACTCCTCTTGCTTCCATGGAGCATTCTGATAAACAAAGTTGCCGTGCATCATGGCATCACCATGCGAGTGACCTTCCTTGAACATGGCAAGGCATGTAGCCCAATCCTTAAAGGCTCCATCTGCATCAGGATTAGCCATTTCGCCCGATACTTTCACCTTCGATAAGCTATCAACATAACGATCGGCACCACTGTGCGCAACGCCTTTCGTCGATAGTGGATTATCATTATAATCAACATGCACATTGCCAAAGACAAAGTCGTCACATGACGTACACAAGCCTAGAACAGCAACGAGCAGGAGAATACTCTTGATTATCTTTTTCATTACTATTAGTCCTTTCTTCTTTTACATCAATACTATGTTCTGTCTATATTGCGTGAAGTAATCCTGTGGATGGGTCAACATCCGCCACAGCTGCGCCTTCTCTACACCTGAATAGAAACGCTTCACGTCTTCATAACACTTCTCTTCGCCATCCTTCACATCAGCGATAATGCGCACTGACAAGGGATAATCAATATCGAAACTATCCCATCCTGGCTGTATCTCATTGAATGCCCAGAGGAAAGCCCCCTCACTATTATTCGTGTTGCAATACTTCGCTGGCTTCTCAGACTCGCCTGCGTGCTGTTGTCCCTTATTCAAGATATGACAAATGCGAACCTGTAATTGGAATGCAACATTAGCCCGATGGAACTGCATAACGCCCTTAAAACCGAGCCTGTCTAAGTCCGATCCAACATCCAGACTGCGCTTCTGTCGTAACAGCCCCACGGTGTGTCCGTAGCGTTGTCGGGGCGACTCGGTATCGGGATCGATGAAGTCATCGTTATAAACTTCGGTGAATAGCTTGCCAAGCTCCTCCTCCACAGGGTCGGTGTCACGGTATTCATAGGTGAAGAGTTCCGGTGTTATCTTGTTAAGGAGGGTCTGATCTATTGTCTTGTAGAGCCTATAATTCTTCCCATCAAAGGTATGAGGCTTCAAGGCATCAGGCTTACCTGATAGTTCAATAGCCTTCCAGGCGAGGTCTGGCTGATAGCTCACTTCATTCTTACCGAGCTGGAAGTTCTCTGGAGCAAAGATGTTCGACGTAGAGAACTTACTAGCCATCTCCGCTGCACCAGCTTTCTCCCTAAAGGTGTATCGGTCGTAATACGTGGGTGAATCAGCCAACGAACGTGGATAAGCCAACTGTATTCCTTTCTTGCGTTCAGCGTTTCCTGTACCCGTAGATACCTCTTGATCCAATGAAGAGTTACCTACTCCAAAGAAGTGTTGATGCACCAGTAAGGTGGCGTTATCCTCGTCTGGTATGCTGTAACCTTCCTTATCTTTCGTGAAAGGATAGCCCGAGAATTGATGATTGATAAGCATTCCGTTACGGTCATAATACTTGAGTTCTAAACCGTAATAGATATTGTCTGACGCTATCACATCAAAGCAATTACGCTCGGTAGTAATGGTCATCTGCCCATCATCATCACGTGTGATATCAATCTCCTGCATAATGGGTAACATCGTTTCCGGACTAACCACATGATAGGTGTTATAGGCTGTGAGCGAGTCATTACCATCTGGTCCGACACCAATCATGCCCCCTTTATACCCCATTCTAAGGATGGCGTGGACAGCATAAATCTGTTCATGCCCCTTCACATCACGCTCTATTGATGAGGGCGGAGCCTGTACTATCTTCTTGAAGAAGTCGTCTACTTGATCGTTGGAACAACTCCCGAGCAGGAGTCCCATTAGCATTATGGCAAGTAGCAATAGTATGTTTCTATTTCGTTTCATATACTTTTCGATTGATTAGAACTTAAACAATGTACGTAAGGAGAAGTTTGCTCCACGCTCATGGGCGTAGTAACGAAACCGATCAGTGTACTCCTTATATAATGCGTTAAGGATGTTTTCACCCACAAGCATAAACTTCAATTCTCTTCGTTGCTGTAGTTTGATACGCAACTCGGCTGTACCATTCAAAAGGAAGTAAGCAGGTGGCGAGTCAGGAACTAGATCCTTATCTGGGTCAAAGCGGGTTTGCTTTGTCACATAAATACCCGATAACGACAACGAACCATGATATTTATCATCCTTCGTAAGTCCTCGCTCGTAGGTAGATGATAGTCCGTAACGATCGGAAGGCATAAAAGGTAACCAGTCGTTATGCGTCAGATTGCGTGCGAACATCCATTCGCCTTTACCCACAAAGGTGAGTCCTTGCAAAGGTTTAAGCGTTGCCTCAATATCACCACCGTATAGTTTCACATCGTCCTGATCGTAGATGAACTTAGGATACTTACCACTCGGATGGTTATGGAAGCGGTCTTTGCCTTCTCCAATGTGGTCATAGATGTAGCTATTAATGCGCTGTAAGAAGAAGCTCGGCTCTACTGACAACCACGCATTGCGGTATCTTGTACCTACCACGAGTTTGTATCCTCGCTCGCTGGCAAGATTCTTATTGCCCACTACCCAGTAAGAACCATCCTGCAAGCCAATGGCATACAACTCATTAATATCAGGTGGTCTCCATGACCAACCAATGTTAGCTCGAATGTCCCAAAGGTCTGTCAACTGGTAATGAGACGCCAAACTCATGGTGAAGTTACTATACAGCTTGAAGTCATCATAGTAAGTGTAATTACTCAAACTACTATATCCATTCACCGACATCACACGGAAGTCATAACGCATACCCAAGGCACATTGCAATCGACCGAACTCTGCTTTATGCAAGAAGTAACCACCCATTGAGAGGGCAGCGAAGTTCGGAACGAAGGCTGGTTGTTTAGTTCCTGGATAGTTGAAGTTCGTTTGATAGGTATTAGATAAGCCTGCATCTGTGGTCATGTTCCATCGTTTCCACTTAGCATGCCAGAGCACATCAAACTTATAAGTCTTCAATATCAAGTCCTGAACAGGTATCCAACTCCATTGCACCTTCTTCCTGTTTTCAAACTCCTGACGCAAGTTCTCTTGGAAAGAAAGGGTGAAGTCGAGACGGTGATAAGCGTTAATATCCCACTTCAATTCGCCTTTCAGCGTTACATGTTGCGACTGCTGGAAGGGCGGCTTAATGCTATATGAGAAGGGTTTAACGGTCTCTGGATCTGGACGTCCATACTCGAAGCGTTTGAGGAGTTGGTTCAAATCGGATATCTTACTAGCATAATAGATTCCACTTCGTTGGTAATAAATACTCGAGAAGAGCGTCGCTGTCACCTTTCCCCCTTGATATCCTGCAAGCGCAGAGAGGCTTATTGTGTTATAACCAGTATTGTTTAAGACATAGTCGGCAGTGCGATAATCACCGCCTTTTGTGTACATTCCATGTAGGCGCAGACCGATGTTCTTGCGCCCAGCTTCTATACTACCTGAACCGCTAAAGCCCCTTGCGTTGGTGTCATATCCCATATTGACATTACCGCTCACCATGGTCTTCTTGTTTCCATAAGGTAGTGGAGCATCATTCAAGAGAACAACTCCGCCCATCGCACCAAAGCCATAACGAATGCACTCGGCACCCTTGACTACCTCAACCATACTCGATCCCGTATAGTCTAACTCGGGTGCATGATCGGCTCCCCAGCTCTGACTTTCGAGTCGAACTCCATTGTTCATCAATAAGATTCGACTACTGTGCATACCTTGAATAACAGGTTTGGCGATCGTGTTTCCCGTGCTAATTGAACTCACACCAGGCACCGTCTCAAGTAGTTTGGCTAGTGAGGTTGCACCGCCTTTCTCTAATGCCTCTTGACTAATAGACGCTGATTGCTGCAAGACGGAGGTGTGTCGCTGCAAAGCCGTAACCGTCACATTATCTAACTGCTTAGAGTCGTCTTTCATTGTCAAGACCACTTGTCCGTTTGAAGGAACGACTACCAAGCGTGACAAATTCTTGTAACCTATATAAGAGACCGATACCTTTATGCGAGTTACAGGATGTTTGAACTTAGCCACACAACGACCGTTAATATCCGTGACAACAGGAGTTGACAAGCCTTCGCAATGTATCACAGCACCAACGAGGGGCTCTTGAGATTGTTCAGCAACTACGGAAAAGGTGACAGAAGAACCTTCGTTCTTATCATCATCACCAACATGTTCCCTCCCATGCGCCGTTATCGAGGCTAAGAGTGGAGGCGAGAAAAGTAACAAGGAAGACATTAGGATTGTAGATGACAATAATCTAACATGCCTTCCAAAGTCCATCTTTAATTTAATCATATATTATCAGATTGTGAGTAGTTTATCACTTAAGTTTATGCAATTCTCCCACTCTTTGCAGGAGAAATGAGTATCTTTTAATATGCTACTCAGTTCATAAATTAAGCTTAGAGATCTATTGGCTATTGCCTACAGATCCGCAGATTCGTAGATGTTTGTTTGTAGATGAAGTCTTATTCAGTACTTTATTCTATACAACATCTTTATCGGTTGCAAAGGTATAGATATTTATTTAATACAGCAATACCCACTATTAGCGATTTACATATTATCTAATTCAAAGTAAGAATAAGGTTCTTTCCATTTGAAGAGGGCGTTTCTTGAATATGAAGAGAGGCTCTCCTTGAATCAAGAAGAGCCTCTCTTCGTGGCGAGAAGGGCGTTCCGTTCTTTACACCTTTGGGTCTATTACTTACAGAACAGACTGCACCTCTTGCATATCCTTTATATTCTTCATACTCTCAACGATCATCTCCACGTCCTTACGATCATGCACTTGCATCTCAATGGTACCATCGAATATGCCGTTGTCACTCGTGATGGTGATCTTACGGATATTAACTCCTAACTGGTCAGAAAGCACATCGGCAATGTCGTGTAACATACCACTTCTATCAATACCACGTATCTGTATGGCTGCTTCAAAGAGTAAGCTGCGGTGCATGTCCCACTTTGCATCCAATATGCGAGTACCATAACTGGCTTTCAATTTGGCTGCTACTGGACATGAACGCTTGTGTATCTCGATGTGATTCCTATTATCAATATAACCCAAGATATCGTCCCCGGGGATGGCATGACAGCAATGTGGGAAGATGTAACGATAGATATTATCCTCATTGATGAAGATAGGTTTCTTCTTATTCAGGCTCTTGGTCACAACGATCAATCCCTCTGTAAGACCAGAATCATCGGTATCTATAGACCGAGTCTCCCGCTTTCCAGCCTTCAAGAATGGAACATAACGACGCCAACCACGCTTTTCTGTAGGCTTATCTGCCTTGTTCTTCCCTCGAAGTTCATCAAGATCTGTATCGCCAAGAATGACCGTCTTGTCTCCAATAGATAGGAAGAGACTATCATGCTTCTTTAGGTCGTGCAACTCACAAAGCCTATCTAATACAGCCGTTGTCATCTCTAAGTCGTTTGCTTTCAACCATTGGGACAACTTCTCCTCACCAGTCTTTTGTATCTGACGACTCTCTTTACGGAGGATTGCCTGTATCTTAGCTTTAGCCTTAGCAGTCGATACGAATTTGATCCAAGAGGGGTCGACATGCTGTGACATAGACGTGAGGATCTCAACCTGATCACCGCTTTGTAGCTTGTGACTAAGCGGTACTAACTTGTGATTAACCTTTGCTCCAATGCAGTGACTACCAAGGAATGTGTGTATCTGAAAGGCAAAGTCGAGTGCAGTACAGCCTGCCGGCATTGTTTTAATCTCACCTTTTGGAGTGAAGACAAATATCTCGGAGGCAAAGAGATTGAGCTTAATAGCATCTAAGAAGTCCATTGCGTCAGGTTGAGGATCATCCAGTATCTCCTTGATAGTACTAAGCCATTCATTCAATTCTCCCTCATCTTCGGCTATTTCCCCACCATCCTTATATTTCCAATGGGCTGCAAATCCTTGCTCGGCAAGCTCATCCATGTGTTCAGAACGAATCTGCACCTCTATCCATCGACCCTTTGATGACATCAAGGTAACGTGCAATGCCTGATAACCATTAGCCTTTGGATGGTTCACCCAGTCGCGAAGTCGATCGGGATGACTCTTGTATATCTGACTGATGGCGACGTAGATTTGGAAGCAGTTATTGATTTCTTCTTCCTTAGACTTAGGCTTATAGATGATTCGAACAGCAAGGATATCATAGATCTCTTCGAATGTTACATGTTTATTCTGCATCTTACACCAAATGGAGTAAGGGCTTTTCACACGTGCTTTCAACTCATATTCAAAGCCCATTTTATCGAGTTCTTTGCGGATAGGAGCAGTGAACTCGTCGAAGAGAGTATCGCGTTGTGCTTGCGTAGAAGCCAACTTCTTCTCAATAGAAGCGTATGCATCGGGATGCTCGTAACGGAAACTTAGATCCTCTAATTCGGTCTTTATCTTATTAAGACCTAGTCGATTCGCAAGCGGTGCATAGATATAGAGCGTCTCACCAGCTATCTTATATTGCTTGTTAGCAGGCTGAGAAGCGAGGGTGCGCATATTGTGCAAGCGGTCGCAGATCTTAATGAGTATGACCCGAATGTCGTCACTCATCGTCAATAAGAGCTTCTTGAAGTTCTCGGCTTGAGCGGAGGCTTGCTCTCCAAAAATACCTCCAGAGATCTTTGTCAGACCATCAACTATCTGCGCAATCTTCGGTCCGAAGATGTTTTCAATATCCTCTACTGTGTAGTCCGTATCCTCTACAACATCATGTAATAAGGCTGCACTGATACTCGTTGCACCGAGTCCCATCTCCTCACAAGCTATCTGGGCAACAGCGATTGGGTGCAAGATGTATGGTTCACCTGACAATCGGCGAACCCCTTTATGAGCCTGTCGTGCGAAGTTGAAAGCCTTAGTTATGATGTCAACCTTCTTACGATGACGCGAGGCAAGATAGGTATCAAGAAGATGTTGGAAGGCTTCATCAACCATCTTCTCATAATCAATCGCTTTTACTTCTGTTCGTTCCTTGTCTTTATCCATAGTGCATCCTCTCCTATAATATAATAAGGTGAAAGACTTGTTTAGTGCATCATCACGCCCTGTCTATGTAGTGCGGTTGTTTGGTTCGCGTTAGTAGCAACGACATTGGGGTTGGTTTTCTCGAATGATGCCTCATCTTGATATATAAGTTCTTTGCTATAGTTAAACTTCTCAATCATATCTGCTGGCAATCTTAACTTAGCCATTCCGTAAGTGGAAAAGGCTTTCACTACACCCAACTTGTACTGTGGATTAAGCGTTTTAATCTTATCTAAATCAATCCCCAAAACGTCTGCCACCTTCGCTAATGTGACGTCTTTCTCTATCACAACAGTATCACATTGAGCCGGAAGATTGGTTGGAAGCGGTGTTATATTATAATCGCCATAGTAATTCATCACGTAGTTTACAGCAATAAAAGCAGGCACATAACCCCGTGTCTCTTTAGGGAGATAACGGTAAACAGCCCAGAAGTCGGATCCACCACCAGCCTTGGCAATAGCACTACTCACACGTCCTGGTCCACAGTTATAAGCTGCCAAGGCTAGAGTCCAGTCTCCGAAACGATTGTAAAGATCGCTTAGAAAGCGTGCAGCAGCATAGGACGACTTCTCGGGATCACGCCTTTCATCAATATAATTATCTATTTGGAGGTTGTATTGCTTACCTGTAGTTGTCATGAACTGCCATAGTCCTGCGGCTCCAACTCGTGATGTTGCGTTAGGGTCAAGACCAGACTCTATGATTGGAAGATACTTCAGTTCTTGTGGTAGACCATAGGTGCGCAAAGCCTTTTCAAAGAATGGGTTATAATAGCTGGCACGCCCAAGTAGATAACTGGTAGACTTTCGCCCAGCCTTTGTGTACCTATCAATATATCGTTTCACTTCGTCATTACAAGTCAATGTCATCACATCTGAAAGGCTACGCATCTTACGATCAATGCCTTCCAAACCCTCTTCTATGTCTTCAATACTCCCTTTCTCTGTTGTTTTCCCACTATTCAAGCCTTGGAGTTTACCACTTTCATAGAACTTATCATCCGTGTAATTAACATCAACATAACCTGTCAGTAAGCTATCAGCAGTTGGTATGCTAACATCCAAAGTATTGCCATGATCATCCACAACAGTTTGTCTTTGTGCATACAAACTACTGGTTGACACCAGTGCAATTAGGAGTGAAACGAAATATATCTTATGGTTCATTACGTCTTATTTAGTTAACGCAAATACAGTGCGTCACTGCTTAGAATGTCAAACTACAGCCTATTCCTATTGCCGATGAACGGAAAGGATGATTCGGTGTAGTGATACTCTTATCTGGAATAACCATCGGTGCAATGTGCAACGAGAGGTCATCTGAAATATTAAAATCTGATAGAGAGGCATCTACGTAAGCATCAATTACTGATAAAGCATAGACTGCCACGGTTGCAAAGATACTCAAATCACGCCACCGGCGATAGCGATCTTTGCGTTGTTTAAATATGTTCTTATAGCGTTCTTCATTAGCAGGTGTAATCGTTGTGCCCAAATGCAAGAAGCTATTATAGCTCTGTGTCGTAGGGTCATTATCGACAAGGTCGACGTATGCCTGTGCATAGTCATGATACATCTGATTATTCCATGTCATGGCGTAAATACACCCAACAAAGCCACCATAGAATATCGGGAGCTTCCAATACTTACGATTATAAACCTGTCCAGCACCGGGTAGTACCAATGCTAACCACAATGCCCTCTTAGGATTAGGACGCCATTTTGCCCAGTCACGAGCTTGCTTTTTCACAAGACCGAGGCTATCCCTACGTACAACAGAAGTGAGGCGTCCCTCATCATCAGGTGTCGTGATTGCTTTTTCCTCTATGTACTTATCCTGTGAATTAGGAACTTTTACAACGGAAGAATCGCCTGGGTAGATTACTTTTATCGTATCTTCAAGGACATTTTGAGCCTGCATACTCATTGAACAAATGAGCATCCCTACCACTAATATCCCCCTACGAATTATATTCTTCACCATCATCACTATCCGTTCTAATTAACTAATACCCGTAAAGGAAGTACCTTACTTTATCTTATCCATCACTTCCATGATATGCTCCAACTCTTCTTCTGAAGCAAACGGAATACTTATCTTTCCTTTTCCACTCGCATTGCAGCTCATCTGAACCTTTGTATTAAAGAAAGAGGAAAGGCGTTGCTTAAGGATATTAAACTCCTCCGGCAGACGTGCGCGAGCCGCTATTTTCTTCTTAGCAGACTGTATGTCCTCCCCTCTATTAAGCTGCTGGCATAGCTCCTCGACCTTTCTAACGCTATAACCATTCTTTAGTATCTCACGATAAAGCTTCAGTTGTAATGCCGGACTATCTAACGATAGCAATGCACGAGCATGTCCCATATCAACGTACTTCTTCTGTAGTGCCATCTGAACTTGCGCCGGGAGCTTCAGAAGACGAAGATAATTAGCAACAGCTGCACGACTCTTTCCAACTCGTTCTGCCACTCTCTCTTGCGTCATACCACTCTTCTCCAACAAGTGCTCATAGGCAAGTGCAATCTCAATAGCATTCAAGTCCTCACGCTGGATATTCTCTACCAACGCTAACTCCATCACACTCTCGTCCTTAATCGTTCGAATGTAAGCAGGGATAGCAGTCAATCCTGCCAACTGACTCGCACGCCAACGTCGCTCACCAGCGATGATCTGGAAGCGGTTATCAGCTATCTGTCTCAAGGTGATCGGTTGTACTAATCCAAGTTCACGAATGCTATTCGCCAACTCTTCCAAAGCGACTGGATCAAACTCACGACGTGGTTGATTAGGATTCGCCTCAATCTGATCTAAGGCAATCTCATTTATGGTTGAACTACCTTGCGTACTAACAGTTTCGGTAGAGATCAGCGCATCAAGTCCACGCCCTAACGCATTAGTCTTTGTATTTCGATTGTATTTCTTATGTACAGCCATTGCTTATTTCTTATTCTTTTCGATGATTTCTTTTGCCAAACTAAGGTGATTCTTTGCTCCAGTAGAGTCTGCATCATAGAGGATAACAGGTAATCCATGACTCGGACTCTCGGATAGTTTGACGTTACGTTGTATGACAGAACGGAACACCAGTTCCTGGAAATGACGCTTAACTTCATCATATATCTGTCGAGCTAATCGAAGACGACTATCATACATTGTCAATAAGAAGCCTTCTATCTCAAGCTTCGGATTAAGCTTGCTCTTAATGATCTTGATTGTATTCAACAGTTTGCTAATACCTTCCAAAGCGAAGTATTCACACTGAACAGGTATGATTACGGAATCAGCTGCAGTCAAGGCATTGACCGTAATAAGCCCTAATGACGGACTACAGTCAATCAGAATGTAATCATAATCATCACGGATACCAGCAAGCAGATTGCTCATCACCTTTTCACGCCCGCTGAGTTTCAACATCTCAATCTCGGCTCCGACAAGGTCAATATGGCTTGGCACGATATCAAGCCCTTCGATATCAGTTGTGTAGATAGCGTCTCTTATGTCAGCATGGTCAATGATACATTCGTAAAGCGAACAATCCACTTCTTTTATATCTACGCCCAAACCACTTGAAGCATTAGCCTGTGGATCGGCATCGATAACCAACACGCTCTTCTCTAAAGTAGCAAGAGAAGCCGCTAAATTGATGGTGGTTGTTGTCTTTCCAACACCACCTTTTTGGTTGGCGAGAGCGATAATCTTTCCCATTTCTCTATATATTTCAAATACGTTTATTAGGCTACAAAGATACACAAATTATGCGAGACAGGGAGCTTTATAAACCTTTTTTCGTACTTTTGCATCCAATCAAAAGCGAAAACAATGGATTTTACTAAACCACTTATACTCATCTCTAACGACGATGGATACCATTCGAACGGTATTCGCACGTTGGTTTCTTTCCTCACAGACTTTGCTGATGTGGTTGTTTGTGCACCTGAATCGGGACGTTCTGGATTCTCTTGTGCATTCTCTGTAACCGATTATTTGTTATTGAAACAACGTCATAACATTCCTAATTGTGAGGTATGGTCATGTACAGGAACGCCTGTTGATTGCGTTAAACTTGCATTAGATCAAATCCTCAAAGAACGTAAACCAGATTTAATCCTTAGTGGTATCAACCATGGCGACAACTCTTCTGTGAATAATCACTACAGTGGTACAATGGGAGCAGCCTATGAAGGATGTATGAAATATATTCCTTCTATTGCCTTCTCAAGCTGTGACTATAACACTGAAGCCGACCTCTCTTACCTCAAGGATTACGTAAGAAAGATTGTAAAGAAGGTTCTTTCCGATGGACTCCCTAAGGGCGTATGCTTGAATGTGAACCTCCCAAAGGTGAAGAAGTTCGCTGGCTTGAAAGTTTGCCGTATGGGATTCGGTAGTTGGACACGGGAAGTTGAACGTTGCAAACACCCTCGTGGCTTCGATTACTATTGGCTAACTGGGCATTATCAAAACGATGAGCCCGATGCCACCGACACGGACCAGTGGGCTTTAAAACACGGCTATGTATCGGTTACGCCAACACGTATTGACGTCACGGACTACGATATGATTGAGAAGATGAACACGTGGAATACCCTCTAAACACTTGATATATGAAGTATTACTTGATTGTTGGTGAGGCCTCTGGCGATCTACATGCTTCACGACTGATGCAGTCTTTGATGCAGTATGACCCTGCTGCCGAGTTCCGCTTCTTGGGTGGAGATCTAATGCAGAGAGTGGGCGGAACAAGGGTTAAACATTATCGGGAACTTGCCTACATGGGCTTTGTGCCGGTTCTACTCCACCTACCTACTATCTTCAAGAACATGAAGATGTGCAAGGAAGACATCGTACGTTGGCAACCCGACGTAGTAATCCTCATCGACTATCCAGGCTTCAATCTTAGTATTGCCAAATATGTAAAGAAGAATACAAACATACCTGTCTTCTATTACATCTCACCGAAGATATGGGCATGGAAGGAGTGGAGAATCAAAGCTATTAAGCGTGATGTGAAGGAGATGTTCTCTATTCTTCCGTTTGAAATAGCTTTCTATGAGAAGAAACATCACTACAAAATACATTACGTTGGCAACCCAACTAAGGAGGAAGTAGATAACTTCCAACATGTTTACACAGAGTCGAAAGACGAGTTCTGTCAGCGTAATAACTTATCCTCGAAACCGATTATTGCTATCCTTGCAGGCAGTAGGAAACAAGAGATAAAGGATAATCTTCCGTCAATGCTTGAGGCTGCACGCCACTTTGAAGATTATCAAATGGTGATTGCGGCAGCCCCTTCTATCGAGAAATCATACTATAAGAAATATCTCGGAGATAGTGAAGCTAAGATGGTGGAGTTGCAGACTTACGAGTTACTCACCCACTCCACAGCGGCGTTAGTCACGAGTGGAACCGCAACTCTTGAGACTGCTTTACTCAATGTTCCGCAAGTGGTTTGCTATGAAACGCCCGTTCCGAAGCTCATTCGTTTCGCTTTCAAGCATATAATTAAGGTGCGTTTCATCTCCCTCGTCAACCTCATTGCCGATAAAGAAATCGTACAGGAATTACTCACCGACCGCTTTTCAATTTACAATATAGCCAATGAGTTATATCGAATCTTACCTGGTCAGCCCGCTCGTGAGCGCATGCTTGCCGATTATCAAATCGTCCGCGAACGCTTAGGAGACGCTGTTGCGCCAGATAATGCAGCGAGGATAATGGTTGAAAAGCTAACCAGCAACATTGCACAAGCAAACATCCCATAGCAAAGTAGCAATGAGTTTCAAGTGTAACGCAGCAATGCCTCGTTAGCAACGAACAAGCAGGTGCAAATGAAGAGACGCCCTTCTTGCCATGAAGAAAGCCTCTTCTCACATCAAAGAGACGCCCTTCTCCCATGGAGATAGGCGTCTCTTTGAATATAGATAGTACCATAAAGTAGGGACAGACGCCCTCGTCTGTCCGCCAAATCGCATCTAATTCGTAACGAACTCCCCCTTCTTATGCGGACAGACGAGGGCGTCTGTCCCTACTTTTTGGTGCCACTTGAATAGAAAGAAACCTATCCAGATTAGCTTCCATTAGGCACTCCTCCCCTCTGGAGAGGATGGGTGGGGTTTCCGGACGAGGACGTCTATCCCTATTTCTTTGCATTATTTAGGGGATATATCCACTCATCTAAGGAGGCAATAGGAAGCTGGCGGAGATTTCTTAAAGTGTTCTTTGCTCAATAAGATGACCTGTTTGCACTCCTTGTCTAATAGGCTTCCGCATTCTTTCTCCCTATCTTCCAGTCCCTTTCCCATGCGTCTTGCGTCTTTTTCATCTATATCTTTTATTAGTCTCATCGTGATGAAACTAGTGTCTCATCATGATAAAACCAGTGTCTCATCGTGATGAAACCAGTGTCTCTTCACGATGAAACTAACTTTATGTGCGTGTGTAAATGATGCGCAACACGTCAGAAAGAAATGGGGAACGGGTGATAAATAATGCTGAAACAGGTGGAAAACGATTCGCAAACGGGTGAGAAAGATTGGTCAAACCTGTTAAATAAAGGGGCTCTAACCATACATAACAAGGAAGTTAAAGAATGGACGACTTACTTGAATATACAAGTAGAGGCACTCTTTAACTTCCATGATTATATGTATCTGCAAGTGTCAAACAGGCTTATACGTACAAATAAGACTTACAAATACTCCCTCTCTTTCGCACTAATCTTACGCTTCCTCCACCTGTGTCTTCGGCCAATTAACGAGATAAAGGTGCTCCGTGGCACGGGTGAATGCTGTATAGAGCCAGTGGATATAGTCGGGAGTTAGCATCTCATCAGTCATATAGCCCTGGTCAAGATAGATGTGCGCCCACTGCCCACCTTGTGCTTTATGACAGGTAATAGCATATCCGAACTTCACTTGCAAAGCGTTGTAATAATCATCCTCACGTATCTTCTTCATACGATCAGACTTCAGTGGCACGTCGGCATAATCTGCCAGTACTTGTTGAAAGAGTTGTTCGTTCTGTTCATGTGTTAGTGCTGGTGCTTCCGTTGTGAGCGTATCAAGGATGACTATCACATCCTCCTCGGTATTGTCGTAATCGGGGAATGATAAGGTAACATCGGCAAAGCGGAACCCATAAAGCTCCCGCACATTGCGAACACTACGCACAATAGCACGGTCGCCATTGGCTATGAAGGAAAGACCTTCCGCTTGTTTCTCTTTATACTTATTCTTCACCACCATCAACATATCGCCCGTTGTCAATTCCTCTTCACGCCCTAATACCATATTACGAATACCCTGGTTGAAGATATTGGCACGCTTATTCGACCGTGTGATAACCATTGTTTCATCTATTCCTACTTCTGCATAACTCGTTGAAAGGCTTTCTATGAGTTCATCGCCAGGTACGATTGAGATGTCGGCAAAGCCTTTGAAGCGAATCTTGGGTAGTGCTGTCGCTTGGTCGTGGGTAATCATTTGCCGAATGATGGTGGCATTATAAAGGATACCAGAGTCTTGGCTCTGACGGAGAACTTCATTCAAATCACACTCATAGACCTTCAAGCCATAAGCAGCTAACACGTCAGCACGTAAGGCGGGACTCTCGGCTTCACCCACAGGGGGCAACTGCGCCTTATCACCAATCAACAACATTCGGCAGTTGCGTTCGTTATAAACAAACTGAATGAGGTCGTCTAACAAGCAACCACTCCCAAAGGTGGAGTTCACGGAGGTTAGACTTATCATAGAGGCTTCGTCTATCAGGAACAAACGATTACGATAGAGATTCGCATTAAGGTTGAACTTTCCATCCAATCCAGCGAATGTTCGCTCTCGATAGATACTTCGATGAATGGTAGCAGCAGGTTGACCAGAGGTTAAAGAGAATACTTTTGCTGCACGACCAGTGGGTGCAAGAAGGCTTATCTTGTATTGCAAGTCTAAGAGCGTGCGCACAATAACACTTGCTAAGGAGGTTTTACCCGTACCAGCACTACCTCGGAGTATCATCACACAACGCTCATCGCTATCGGTCATAAAGCGTTCGAAGACATCAAGGGCATGCATCTGGTCGGTGGTCGGATCGAACGGGAAGTTACGAAGTATTTGATACATTAAACTATCATACATGTGTCTTACCTTTTATATTACCACTATGAAATATCGGCTTGGCGTTCTACACGCTGCTCAACATCGTCGGGCAACTTTGGGAAGAAGTCTATCCCAGTTATACGCTCCACATCATCAACCGTGGTTACATACTCCATCTTCTTATGTCCCTTAGCCGATGTGTTACGACAAACGAATCCAATTGCTTTTGGAGTAGGCTTCAGACGCAAGATAACCTTATAGAAGGCTTCAGGTACCTGCACCTTATTATTACCAATACTCTTGTGTGGCTGCTTGAAATAGATTGGTCCGCAAACAATAAAGACATCGCCATAACGCTTCGCCCACGTGCGACATTGCTCTTCTATTGAGTTCCATAACCCACTATTCAAAGCATGATCTTGCGGACAAACATTTGTCATTAGGAAACTTTGTTCCATCGCCGTCTCACTCCACCGATTGTCACCAGCAGGACACATGTGCCCTCGGTCATAGCCTGAACGCATATAATCGTAAGTATCCACACGAGGTTCTGGCACATCATCATCTGCATGAAACTGCACGCCATTACGCTTTACAGCACCATCAACATGATTAGCTGTGAGGTGCCATGCCACCCAGTTCGGTGTCTTCGTATCTATATTATAGGATGCGGTGTAGCCTTCTCTATAAAGCAAAAGAGATGGAACTCCCGCCTTCCCCTGCGGTATTTCTAATCCGTTCTTATCCGCTTGCTCTGTACTTTGAACATCTTTGAAAGAGTGCTCCCAAGCTGCTAAACTAACTCTTCCTTTGCCCGACTGACAAGCAATAGCCAGCAATGATAAGGCGAAGATATAGCTTTTCACAAATATATGTTTCATCGTTTCCTTATGTCATAATCATCTATTAGAACGGCAAAGATACAATATTCTTATTACATCACACTCCTTTTCACCTAATTAACGGCTGTCCTTCTCCCCTTATCTTCTCTTCATTGAAATGTAACTTATCCTATTTCCCTCTTTTAAGTTGAACCCTCTTCATACTTTAAGTTAAAGTCCTCGAGACATCTAAGTTTATGTCCTTTGCTACTTTAAGTTAAAGTATGAAAGGATGATAACTATATGGTGGAATGTAACAATGGTAACGATGGTTGGAACACATATTACTTATAATATCATGCACCTATATTACTCTGTCTTTAGAACATGTTACTTATAATATGAGCTCCATCAACTACTCCGTCTTAAAAGCACATTCCATTATCTGAAAGAGACTTATTTTTACTCTATTATGCACTTTTGAGTAGGGTTTCAAGGCTCGATGTTTTTAGAAGTTTTATTTGCTTATATTCTAAAAAAAACGTACTTTTGCCACCACTCACGTAATAAGAAATTCTAAATCACACATTTATATCTATGAGTTTGAAAATCGTTGTACTTGCTAAGCAGGTACCAGACACAAGAAACGTGGGTAAAGATGCGATGACAGCTGAGGGCACGGTGAATCGTGCAGCACTGCCAGCAATCTTCAACCCAGAAGACCTAAACGCTTTAGAGCAGGCCTTACGACTGAAAGATCAAGACCCAGATGCCTCTGTTGGTATTTTGACTATGGGTCCTCCACGTGCTGGAGAAATTATCCGACAAGGACTTTATCGTGGTGCAGATACCGGTTGGTTACTTACCGATCGCAAGTTTGCTGGTGCCGACACCTTGGCTACTTCTTACGCTTTGGCTACAGCCGTAAAGAAGATTGGGGATGTAGACATTATCATTGGTGGTCGTCAAGCTATTGATGGCGATACGGCACAGGTGGGTCCACAGGTTGCACAGAAGTTAGGTCTTAATCAGGTTACTTACGCTGAAGAGATTCTAAAGGTTGAAGACGGAAAGGCAACTATTCGCCGTCATATTGATGGCGGTGTTGAGACGGTTGTAGCCCCATTGCCAGTACTGATTACTGTTAATGGTTCTGCAGCCCCTGCTCGCCCCTGTAATGCTAAGCTCGTTATGAAGTACAAATACGCTACCTGTCCTATGGAGCGCAAGGGTAATGAGCCTTGGGCTAATCTCTACGAAGAGCGTCCTTACCTCACTTTGAACCAATGGTCAGTTGCTGACGTTGATGGAGACGAAGCTCAATGCGGTCTTAGCGGTTCGCCAACAAAGGTGAAAGCTGTGCAGAACATTGTCTTTCAAGCTAAGGAGAGCCAGACGCTAACAGGCTCTGATGAGGATATTGAAGGACTTGTTAAGGAACTATTAGGAGAGAAGATAATTGGGTAAGACCTATGAACAACGTATTTGTATATTGCGAAATAGAAGAGACCACCGTACAGGAGGTTTCGCAGGAGCTATTGACTAAGGGTCGTAAGCTCGCTAATGAATTGGGTGTTGAGTTACATGCCATTGTTGCTGGTAGTGGTATTAAGGGGAAGGTGGAAGACCAGATTCTGCCTTATGGAGTAGACAAGCTCTTTGTCTTTGATGGTGAGGGACTATTCCCTTACACATCTGCACCACACACGGACATCCTTGTTAATCTCTTCAAAGAGGAGAAGCCACAGATTTGTTTGATGGGTGCAACGGTGATTGGTCGTGACCTCGGTCCTCGTGTATCATCATCATTGACTAGTGGTCTGACTGCCGATTGCACACAACTAGAGATCGGTGACTACGATGACAAGAAAGCTGGCAAGCATTATGAGAACCTGCTTTATCAGATTCGCCCTGCTTTTGGTGGTAACATCGTAGCGACGATTGTCAACCCAGATCACCGTCCACAGATGGCTACGGTTCGTTCTGGTGTAATGCAGAAAGCACTCTATGAGGGTAAGGCAAAGAATGAAGTTGTCTATCCTGATGTTGCTAAATATGTGCCCGAAGTAGACTATGTCGTGAAGGTTATCGACCGCCATGTCGAACCAGCACAGAACAACCTGAAGGGTTCTCCTATCGTTGTTGCTGGTGGATATGGTGTTGGTTCAAAGGAAGGTTTCGACTTGCTATTCAAGCTCGCAAAGGAACTTCATGGTGAGGTTGGTGCTAGTCGTGCTGCTGTTGATGCTGGTTGGGTAGACCACGATCGCCAGATTGGACAGACAGGTGTAACTGTTCACCCTAAAGTGTACATTGCTTGTGGTATCTCCGGACAGATTCAACACATTGCAGGAATGCAGGACAGTGGTATCATCATATCTATTAACAATGACCCAGACGCCCCCATCAATGCCATTGCCGACTATGTCATCAATGGAACAGTTGAGGAGGTGGTGCCTAAGTTGATAAAGTATTATAAGCAGAATAGTAAGTAGCCTCACCCCCGACCCCTCTCCGAATGGAGAGGGGAGTAGACACTACTATTAGGTGTTGTTAGGGGAAAGGCAGATAGTTAGATTATAAGGTATGGGAAAGGACATGTCGCAATGGTTTGAGACTGCTTCTATTGATAGATATAAGCTATTAAAAGAATTTGCAAAGGAGAACAGACGGCACATGACGGATGCAGAGAAAGTCCTTTGGAAAGTTCTACGCCAATCAATATGTAGCTTCAAATTCAGACGACAACATCCCATATATGATTATATTGCTGACTTCATTTGCTTAGAGGAGAGACTTATAATAGAGGTTGATGGGGCTTACCATTGCGAACTTCAGCAACAAGAAGATGACCAAATCCGTACGGATATCCTCTCAGATATGGGGTACAAAGTGCTTCGCTTTACTAATGACGAAGTGCTATCAAGCCCACATACTGTATTAAACATGATTAAAGACGAAATAAATAACAAATAAATAAAAGCCATTAAACACCTCCTATAAAGCATATCACTCCCCTCTCCATTCGGAGAGGGGGCGGGGGTGAGGCTATTGGAACTTATGAATTATTATACTGACCACCCAGAGATAGCGTTTCACTTGAATCATCCATTGATGAAACGCATTGTAGAATTGAAGGAGCGTAACTACGCTGATGCCGTTACACACGCTGATGCACCAGTAAACTACGAGGACGCTATTGAGAATTACAAGCGTATCCTTGATATTACGGGAGACATCACAGCAAACATCATCGCACCTAACTCTGAAGCTGTCGATCAAGAAGGTCCACACCTCATTGATAACCGCATGCACTATGCAAGTAAGACGCTTGAGAACATCCAAGCCACTCGTCAAGCTGGTTTATGGGGCGTATCAATGCCACGCCAATATGGTGGCTTGAACCTTCCTAACGTCGTATTCTCTATGTTATCAGAGCTTATTGCAGCTGCTGATGCTGGCTTCCAAAACATTTGGTCACTGCAATCATGTATCGACACGCTCTACGAGTTCGGTAATGACGACCAACGCCAACGCTATATCCCACGCATTTGTGCAGGCGAAACCATGTCAATGGATCTCACCGAACCAGATGCTGGTTCCGACCTCCAGCGCGTTATGCTCAAGGCTACCTTCGATGAGAAGGAGAACTGCTGGCGACTGAATGGTGTGAAGCGATTCATTACCAATGGTGATTCTGATATCCACCTCGTCCTCGCCAGATCGGAAGAGGGCACACGAGACGGACGTGGCTTGTCTATGTTCATATACGATAAGCGCAATGGAGGCGTTGATGTGCGTCACATCGAGAACAAGCTCGGTATACATGGTTCGCCTACTTGCGAGCTTGTTTACAAGAATGCAAAAGCAGAACTATGTGGTAACACGCGCATGGGACTCATCAAATACGTTATGGCATTGATGAATGGTGCTCGACTCGGCATAGCCGCTCAGTCGGTGGGTCTTGAGCAAGAGGCTTACAACGAGGGATTGGCATACGCAAAGGAACGTGCGCAATTCGGCAAGAAGATCATCACCTTCCCTGCGGTTTACGATATGCTCTCTCGCATGAAAGCGAAGCTTGACGCTGGTCGTTCGCTATTATATCAGACGGCTCGTTACGTTGATATCTACAAGGCATTGGAGGATATTGCTCGTGACCAGAAGCTCACTCCAGAGGAGCGCCAAGAGATGAAGAAGTACACAAGACTGGCTGACGCTTTCACTCCACTAGCCAAGGGTATCAACTCTGAATACGCTAACCAGACTGCTTACGACGCTATCTCTATCCATGGAGGCTCCGGCTTCATCATGGAGTACAAGTGCCAACGCTTGTATCGTGATGCGCGTATCTTCTCTATCTATGAGGGTACAACGCAACTCCAGGTAGTAGCTGCTATTCGTTACATCACCAACGGCACTTATCTTTCTATTATGAAGGAGATGCTCGAGGGCGAACTCGCTTGCGACTGCATGAAGGCTTTGCGCGATCGTGTTGCCCGTCTCGTTGAGCTTTACGAGGAGTCAATCGAGAGGGTAAATGCTTACGATAACCAAGACATCCACGACTTCCTTGCTCGCCGTCTGTACAATATGACAGCCGATATCATCGGTTCGCTACTCTTGATAGAAGATGCTTCTAAGGCACCAGAGTTATTCAAGAAGTCGGCTAATGTATTCGTTCGCATGGCAGAGGAAGAGGTGATTGGTCACGCTTCTTACATCAAGTCATTCGACCCAGCAGACCTTGCTAACTTCAAGGCTACGGACGATGAACCTGCTGAAGCATAACGATTAATACACAAGAAACGTCTAACGGGAGGATGTGTCATTACATTTTCGACACATCCTCCTTATCTTTATTATATAACTAAACACACACTATGACCCAAGAGGAATACAATCAATTAGATTACAACTATATTCACTGCGCTGGTACGAACTGTCCGAAAGCTAACAGTTGTCTGCGCCACACAGCCTACACCATGCTCCACACGAACACAAATGAGCATTACACCCTAGCTAACCCACAGGTGATAACGGGCAAGCAGCCCTGCCCTATCTATGAAGCCGACCGCAAAGAGCGTTTCGCATGGGGCATCTCTCGCATATATGATAATGTGCGGGTTGCCGACCTCTATCGTGTAAAACAAGAGGTAATGTCCTATTTCGGTACCTCAACCTACTATCACATCAAGCAACAACGACGCGTAATAACGGAAGAGGAGCAGCTTTGCATACGTGCAGCCTTCACTGACATGGGCTATGACGGAGAGGCTATTGAGTTCGATCGATACGAGGAACAATACCCTGCTATCATGCGAATTGCAAGGCATTAATAGGCATATATCACCATTAACCTTAGTTGATAAACCTACTCTCACAGTCTTTTTAGCTTCTTATCTCATATTATATAGCGCATTATACAGCTGTGTATAACGAATTGTCACACACATTACAATAGATTGTAACACCTTGTTACAACAAATTATCACATACGTTACAACAAATTATCACACACGTCACAATAGATTGTAGCACACGTTACAATGAATTGTAGCACACATTACAATAGGTTATATAACAAAGGACAATGCCTGATAACAATCTCAAGAGCGAAATAAAACATACGCCTTTATGGTGATATGCGAAATTATCTCTATCTTTGCAGCACATAATTAAAAGGAAAGAATATGAAGAGATATACGCAAGCAAGCCTATTATTAATGGGCTTCCTATTGGTTCAATCAACCGCAGCAATGGCGCAATGCCCTATCAAGGAACGGATTATGAATGGTGAGGGAGAGGCTGAATCGACCCAAAAAGTTAGCCCTTCTCCTGCACTGGCAAGCTACACGTTGGTTATTTTCTTCGATAAGAAGAAAGGTAGCAAACCACTGATGAAGGCGATCAAGACGAACGCCTGTACGATACTCTACAAATACAAGGAATCTAACGGAGTAGCGATTAAGGTGCGCGAAGGATGGGATATGAACAAAGCCATAGCCTACTTCAAGGGTGTGAAGGGCGTGCTAAGTATAGGCGTGAATGGTATCATGCAGCCCGAATAGGCATCTGTAACGTTCCAACAAACAATAAGGTCAGGCTAAAAACATAGCCTGACTTTTCTTTGTTAGATAATAGATAGCACGTGATTAGATAGTAAGAGAGTGCATGATCACTTCTTCTTCGGATTGACGTTGAACTTCCATGCGAGCGAGAACATCACATATCGGGGAATACTATTGTGCCAAGTCTCCACACGCCCTTGCTCATTTATAGTGTAACTAGTATTGTTCAACTGATGAAGAATATCGAATGCCTGCAACTTAGCCAACAAATGATTGTTGAAGAAGGAACGGGTGAGTTGTGCATTCCAGAGCCAGTCTGACGTGTTCATCTCTGCTTGCTGATAGCCTCGACGCATAAAGACTGTCATGTCAGTGACCAACTGGAAATGGCAAGGAAGTGCCAAGGTCGTATTCAGTCCCACATTATAGTCGCCTGCATGAATTGCCTCGAAGCCTGTGCGCTTGCTAGTGATTGAATAGTACTTCACGCTTCCGTGCAAGGCAAACTCTGCATTGTCATTAGCTCGATAATTCAACTTCAATGTGTTATCGAGTATCACATTCCCCACTATGCTACGCTCGTTTCCCGTGCTACCCAGCGTCTGTGCCATATCCACCGAGTGCCTATATTCTGCCGCGAGATTGTTATCAATCGTCAACCGATTGTTCTTATCCAATGCACGTGTGAAGTTGAAACTACCATTAATATGCCAGTTACCATTCACACTAACGGGTAGGATGTGTGACACGGAGGTCGTTTTATCATATTGCAGACCGTATGCTACAGCGTTATCCGTCTGATTATAGCTCGCACTTAGGCTGATACTCTGTTGGTGCTGACCGTGGAATGTCACATTACCCGTCACATAGTACTTATGAATATCACGCAACTTGCTATTGCCCTCACGCACATATAGCGGATTGCTGTCGTCTCGGTAAGTGGTAAGAAGCGTCATATCGGGGAAGTCCGAACTCATCCCCATGCGCACTGACCATTGACCTTGTTTCTCCAAAGAGAGCATAGGCTCGAAGAATGTCCGCTGTCGACTGATGTACTGCATACCCATTCGTTCATAGTTCAGACTGGCATGTAAGAGGCGAACGGGTACTCCCACACGGAACTCGGCACCGAAGAGTAGGCTCTTTAATGACGAATAAGACAGATTGAAGAGGTGCTCATGCCGACGCTCCCGATACTCATAAGTGTTGTTACCATCCAATGCGCCCGCCATCATCAAGGCTGTTGATGGTGGGAGATTATCGAGCAAATAAGGTCTGGCACCTATCCTATCGAGTCGGTAAAGGAGGTTATTTGTCTTGTTAAAGTTATAGATGTACTTGTATTCTGGGGTCACACTGCGGTCGCGATAGTTCCATGCATAATACAATCCAGCCGTTAGCTTGAGGTTCTGATTCGGTGTATTGAGATAGCGCACACGCTTATCTGCAGGCAAGGAAGCCGTTGGGTATTGCAAGTCGGACGATAATAATGAGCGACTCAGGTCTCGTGTGTAATACACCTGACCTGTTACTCCGAACATATCACTCATTAACACCTTCCATCCCACACTATTATCGAATGTGAAACCATAGTGCTTTACATCGTTACTCTGGCTTTCCATCAGTCGGCTCAACAATGAATTATGTACCGAGTCACGCTGGTTATCCAATCCCCAACCCGTCTTCTTCTTATAAGATGCAGCCAGATTCGATGTCACATAATAGGCATCCTTTACTAAAACTAACATATTGATTGCTTGCCACGACGTACTACTATTCCGCATATTCGACACCGCCTTACGATAGGAGTCACCATCGGGTAAGAAAGTTTGGGTGTTCGTCTTCGTTACTAAATTATCGTTCGTATGCTCCCATGTAACATCACTTTGGAACCAAGAGATCGGTGAGCCCAAGGGTCGCATATAAGAGAGTCCAGCCGTCTTCGTCGTCGTTAGTCCATCAGAAACATCCTGCGGCGACCATTCCCCATCAAGTCTTGCCCGTTGATTATCGTTTAGGTTGTTCATATTAAAGTATGTCCCGATACGCTCTTTATCGGAGAACTTCATAAGAAAAGCACGTGTCTTATAACGGTGTTGAGTGCCTGCTCCAGCCTCAAAGTTGCCCATGTAGCCCGTAGCATACTCCTTCTTCAGTCGTACATCCATCGTATATACCTTGTCGCCCATGTCTTTTCCCATCATCTGCGACTTCTGTCCAGCCTTATTGAACACCTTTATCTTGCTTACCGTATAGGCTGGCAGGTTCTCCAAAGCCATCATTGGGTTACCAGAAAAGAAGTTATTGCCATTGACCAATAGGCTCTCTACATACTTACCATTGACATATATCTGTCCATCCTTCGTCAGTTTCGCCCCCGGCAAGCGTGCCACTAAGGTCTCCAGCATGCTCCCTTCAGGCAGATTAAACGCATCGGCATTATAGACGATAGTATCTTTCTTGATAACCATCTTCAGCTTTGTCGCCTTCACCATGACCTCTTTTAACTTGTGCACCTTATACATATAGATGGCTCTCACTGGTATATAGAACTCACGTTTACTCTTCAGTTCGCAATTCATGTAGGCATCTTGATACCCTTCTGACACTGCATGAACAATGTAATGCCCCTTTTCTGTAACGCCAGGAAAGGAATATTCACCAGAATAAAGCGTCTCGCCACTCTCTGGATCCTGCTCTGCTTCGGTTGAAACAGAATCTATCACAATGCTATCCGCCGTCATCAAGTATAACTTCACGGGTAGTCCTTTCCCCGTAATAGCGTCTTGCACTAATCCATTCACTTGATAACGATACTTCTGTGCATGGGCTGATAAGCATATAAACAGCGCACAAATAATAACAAATAGGCTTCGAACTCGGTTCTTAGTCATAAACTTTAGGTTGATTATTAGACGTTTGTTAAGGATTTATTGAATATCTATCCCATAGGTATAAACCTATTATTGGCATAGACATAAGAATTGATTGCAAAGGTAAGATTATTCTTTCATATTGCAAGCATTCCCCCTTTAAATATAAATCTTTAACACCTTCTATTTAGTAAAAGCCTTGGGAAAGGTAAAAAAGTAAATGACTAAAGAGGTAAAATAGTTATTATTTCGGTTGGATATAGTGCCACAAAGTAGGGACAGACGCCCTCGTCTGTCCGCCAAAACACTGCCAATAAAAGCCTCCCAAAGCCCCTCTAAAGGAGGAGATGTTGCCTAACAGGATGTTATTTAGAGATTTACAAGTGGACAGACGAGGGCGTCTGTCCCTACTTTGTGATACCAATTTGGCTAAAAAGAACCATCCAAACTGGCTTCCGTGAGGCACTCCTCCCCTTGGGGGAGGCTGGGAGGGGTTTCCATCCGAGGGTGTCTGTCCCTACTTTGTGGCATTGCTTAGACACGAGGTAGATTGTGACTGGAAACAAAGAGAGGCTTTCCTTGATGTGAAGAGACGCCTTCTTCGCATCAAGGAAACGCCTTCTTCATATTGAAGAAAGCCTCTCCTTCTTTACAGTCTCCTGTTCGTTGCTAACTAAGCACTGCCTCGTTACAATGAACAAAACAAAAAAACTACACGGAGAAACACGCTATCTAAGATTTAATGTGTATATTTGTTGCCGTCAAAACAATACTTATTAATCTGAACAAACAACGTTATTAACTATGATACCATTCAATCGTTTCGCATCCACAATCACCTTAGCTCTCACCTTATCTGTCGGTGCGCAGGCACAATCAACGAACTTAGAAAAGGACGTGGAGAGTTATTTCCAGCAAGCATTAAATACCCAACTGACCACGGAAGTGGCTGACCTAAATGCTTTCACCAATGCCCCTACCTGTGTAACCCACCTACAACAAAGCATCAAAAACAAGGATATTCCTCACTATCAAGAGATGGTTTGGAAGGCTTGGCAAGCAGCTAATCGGGCACTGAAGGAGCAGAAACTCATTCCTGCAGAGCCTTTACAAAATGCTAATCAGGCGTCATGGGACTTGCCACAAGACCTAGAGTCTAACGCAAAAATGCCTTATTACTATGGAACGAAAGGTACAAGTGACAAGCCGCTACCGCTCTTTCTTTATCTACATGGCTCTGGACCAAAGGCGCAGGAATGGCAGAATGGTATCTTACTTGCCAAGTCGTTCAATGATTCGCCATCGTCTTATTTCATCCCACAGATACCCAATGAGGGCGAATACTATCGTTGGTGGCAACTTGCCAAGCAGTTTGCTTGGGAGAAACTCATCCGCCAGTCGCTCGCAGAAGGAGCTGTCGATGCTAACCAAATATATGTCTTTGGCATATCAGAAGGCGGTTACGGAAGTCAGCGACTAGCCTCTTTTTATGCCGACTATTGGGCTGCTGCAGGTCCAATGGCTGGTGGAGAACCATTGAAGAATGCGCCAGTTGAGAATTGTGCCAATATAGGGTTTTCATTCTTAACAGGTGCTGATGACACTGGATTCTATCGTAACATCTTAACCTATTACACGCAGGTTGCCTTCGATTCAGCGCAACTCTCTCGTCCACTCTCTGCTGACCAACAGCCCATCTTCCGCCATCGTGTACAGCTCCTACCCGGTATGCAACACCACATAGACTATAGACTCACCACACCATGGTTGCGCCAATTCGTTAGGAATCCATACCCCAAGACAGTGCTATGGGAGGACTTTGAGATGGATGGAAGGCATCGTTCAGGCTTTTACAACTTACAAGTTTTGAAGCGTCCATCAGCCCTTCGCACCTATTATGATATGTCTATTCAAGGGAACGTGATTACCCTTAGCATACAAGATGTGCGCTATACAACAACCGAGAAAGAGCCACAATGGGGCATAGAAATGAAGTTTAATCGTTCTTACTCGGCGGCTCAAGGAGGGAAACTACGTATCTATCTCAATGATAAACTGGTAAATCTTAACAAAGAGGTGACAGTAATCATCAACGGAAAGAAGGCTTTTCAAGGTGTTGTAAAGGCTAATCTAAAAGACATGATAAATAGTTGTGTGGAATATTACGACCCATATCGTGTGTTCCCAACAGCCGTAGAGGTGAGTTATTAAACACTACAAACAAAATAGGAACAGACGCATTTGTCTGTTCCTTATCTTATACTTCCAGTAACTCAAATAGGTGTATATCCACCTTTAGAAGGGCTTTCGGAAGTTACCTGTTAGAAGCCCTCTCCATTATTGAACAGGGTTCTGTTCATAGATCTTTAAGCCAAACTCATGCGCATAGGCATAAACATGTTCGAGAATATCTGACGTTGAATGCTCATAAGGAATCCAATCCTTATTAGATAAGAAGAAGTAAAACTCGATAGGAACTCCCGCCTGTGTCGCATCTAATTGACGCAGGAGTAAAGTCATCTTAGGGTTTACATCTTCTCGTTTGGATAGGTAATGTTCCATGTAATGACGGAAGAGTCCGATGTTAATTACATCCCCCTTCAGATCCTCCTCCTTGACATATCCCTTTGCAAGAAGGTTCTTCTTGAGATCATCATCAGCAATTCTTATACTGCGAACATCAAAGTAAACGACCTTCTTCACACGGCGTCCTCCACCATCTAACATATCCTTCCAGTTTAAGAAAGAGCCGTTGACGAGTGTCTGCGGAGATACCGTTGCAATAGAGTTATCGCCTTGCTTCACCTTAACCGTGGTAAGGGTGATGTCTTGAACAGTACCATCTATACTCCCATCGGTCAATGTTATCCAGTCACCAATGTGTATCATCTCGTTGCTGGTGAGCCTAACTCCTGCGACAAGACCATCAATTGTGTCCTTAAATACTAACATCAAGATAGCAGATGTGGCTCCTAAACCAGCAAGAAGGGTCATTGGACTGCGATTAATGAGTATTCCCACAACCACAATAGCAGCTATAAAGATGGTCAATATCTTTAAGACTCCACAGAAAGACTTGAGGTATTGACTCCTAGAATTACCTGGTTTCGTATTCAAATAACGCAATCTGTCAACGATACCAACGGCGAGTTGGGTTGTAGCAATGGTGAGATAGACCGCTGTCAGACGTGCCAAAGCCTCTTGAACAACAGGTATTTGATAGAAAACAAGGGGCATTAACTTCCAGATAACGAGTGCTGGAACAATGCGACAAGCCACTTTCAAGACCTTATAATCAAATATTACATCATCCCATTTGGCCTCTGTTCGCTTTACAATCTTCAGTATTAAAGGTACAAAGACATACCTACAAATAAGCTCAGCAACGAGTGCCAGCAACAGAGCTACCACTGTTAACAACACATGACGCAGTACTGGGACGGCATGACCATGCACTCCCAACGATAGAATAACATCCTCTACAAAGATGCGAATCTGCTCTAGTACGTCATTTAATAAGTGATGAGGAAGTTTTGGCAACATAGTTATTTGCATTTAAATGAAGGGTTATTGGCACAATGCCACACATATCTTGTTTTGGAAACGACGCATTGGTGAATGGGTCATTCCACCATTATTAATAATAGAGAAACATATCAAATGCCCGTTTGAAGCAGTGAGATAACCAGCCAGCGAACTAACTCCTCGCACTGTACCAGTCTTGGCTCTCACATTGTTTTGAGCACTTGTTCCCCGCATACGTTTACGCAGTGTGCCATCAACACCAGCGATTGGTAAGGCTTCATAGAGCGCATTATAAACCTCTTGATTGCGATAGGCATGACGCAAGAGTTGGATCTCTAACTCTGCACTCACATAATTGTAAAGTGACAAACCAGAGCCATCTGCTACATTATAGTCACGTGGATTCAAGCCGAGACGAGCAAAGAGTGCATTCTCATAGTTCCTCCCTTGCTTAGCAGAACACCAACGAACTCCACCGCTCGCAGCCAACTGGTAGAACATAGACTCTGCATAGAGATTATCGCTGACCTTTAACATTCTGTGTAAGACCTCACGTATAGAATGAGTATAGGTTACGATCAATGACGCATTAGAGGGAACTTGTCGTTCATCGGTGAAACCATCGACTGATATGCCAACATTGCGTAGTTTGCGAAGAAGAGTGTCCATAAAATCATCCTTCCGATTGACCAATAAGGGCGTTAGAATAGGATTCTTATCATCCCAACACCACCCTTCTCCAAGTCTGTCTTTGTCTTTGAACGACAGATCAGCATAAACATTTCCCTCAATGCGAGTGATCCCCAACTGTCGAATAGAGTCTGCTATCGCCGACAGATCACCGGATGACAACATCGGATCCATGCCTCCCAAGCAATAGAGATCACCGTGTAGAACCTTCGTAGAGTCATTGATTGTTCCTGTATAGTAAACACGTGTCTTGAAATCATAATCAGCTCCTAACTTATCCAAAGCAGCAATAGCTGTGACACACTTCATTGTAGAGGCGGGGCGAAGATGGAGTTTCTCACGGAACTGATAGACGGGAACATCATCAGTTAAGTCCCATACCATGACCGAAGCCTGCACCGTTTCAAGGAGCGGACTACGCATGATTCCATCCAAACGATTCGTGATATTCTCCTTCCAAGAGAGCCGATCATCTGTGGAGAACATCGGTATAATACTGTCCGTGTCTTCGTCTTCATCTTCCCCAATATCGTCCGTCTTGGGTTGAGCAATCACTGCCTTGGGATGCAGGATATTGGCTACCTCTGTACTATCAAGATATACTTGCGCATGAACCTGTAGGCTCAATACGACACAAAGAACCAATGCCGATAAATATTTTAACTTCATTCTTCGCCCTTTCTCTTTATCATTCGCTTGGTAAGTACAGCCTGAAACGAATCGACATTATCAGGTTGTACGCTAATGGTATTGCCATTTACCAATTCAATTAATATATAATGTCCAATGTGAAAAGCAAAGGGATGCTTCCCAAGTGACCGGATATCACTGATAGAAATAGACTTTGTTTGTCCGATACGCCCCGTCTTAATGCGTAATTGATCATCGTCAGTAAGAACATAACTGGTATGTATAGCACGGTCGACGGCTCTAATAGTTACAACGATAAGTAAGACTCCTAAGACTATCATCACACTACTAGTTCGATGCCACAAACAGAAGAATGCACCAAGACCAAACACTAGTATCGCTCCTAGATCATTTATTGTTACCTTATGTTGGAATGTTCTCATACAGAGTGCAAAAGTACAAAATAAAAGCCTTTGTACGTCAATATATTACATAAAAAGATAATGGCAACCAACATTGGTTGCCATTATTAGAGGGGGAGGTATTGGGCTTATTAGCCTAATGGGGCTAATAAGGCTAATAAAGCTAATACCCTTAAACCAAAGTCGCAATAACCTCTTCGCGGCTTTCAGGTAGCATATCAATGACTGGAATCTCTGGCATTGTATAGCAACCAGGGGCTAGACGGAAACTAGCTCGCGCCACATTGACAAGCACCTGAGCTGTAAGTGCAGGGTTATTGATATTCATATCGAATGAGAAATGCTGGTTATGTGTCTTTCCACTAACGCCCTTGCGGGTCATGTGAACGCCATGACCAACATCATTCAAGGCGTCAACACTAGGTACAGCAAATACATGCAACTCGTCATGAGCAAAGTAATCGTCGGCCTTGAGTTCCTTTGTTACATCCTCAAGATTGGCTCCTTCTTCTAGTTCAACATATACCATGCGGCGGTGAATGCCCTCTCCCAAAGGTATAGTCATTGACAATGCGTCCTTAACGCCCTGCTTACTACGAGCCACAACAGAGTGTCCCATGGAACGACCAGGACCGAAGTTTGTATAAGAAAGACCCTCTGGTGCAAGGCTCTCCATTAGTACTCTTACGATAGAGTCAGAGCCCGGATCCCATCCAGCAGAGATAACACTCACAGTGTTAGTGCGCTTGTTATTCTCCATTTGCTTCGTGCGATAGTCGAGGATAGAACCGTGAATATCGAAAGAGTCAACGGTATTAATGCCCAAAGCCGTAATCTTTTCGGCATACTCTGGACAACTTCTTGTTGGAGTTGCAAGGATAGCTACATCAACATCTTTCAGCTTTGTGATGTCATCAACAACCTCGTATGGAGTCAATTCTAAGGGCTTATCCTTGTCACCCTGACGTCTTACAACGCCCGCAATCTCGAAATCCTTTGCTGCTTCTAAGGCCTGAACACTATATTGACCAATGTTACCATAACCAATAACAGCTGCTCTAATCTTCTTCATAATTACTTACCTTTTATATAATTGAACTAATCTTCTCCGCAAAAGTAGTATTTTATTTGCTAACAAGTATCGTCTTCTATTGCTTTTTAACACTATTCAATATCTCCTCCCCCAAGCTCCCTCTCTTCTGCTGCAAACAAGAGATGGCGAAAGAGGAGAAGCCTCAGCCCCTTCCTTTCTTCGAATGTCAAAACCCCTCCCACCCTCTCCGAAGGGAAGAAGTACCTAACGGAAGCAAGTTAGGGGATGGTTGGTCGGGGTGTAACGAGGCAATGCCTCGTTAGCTGGAACAGCAGGACTAAAAACGAAGAAACGCCCTCTTCGTTTTGAAGAGGGCGTTTCCTTGATGTG
>ERZ773263.251-NODE-251-length-40420-cov-11.585631_pt1 | contig 40420 bp, 30 predicted proteins | sample MGYA00511076_ERZ773263 | MGnify/ENA primary metagenome ERZ773263 (study PRJEB29015, sample SAMEA2738155) | human oral metagenome | biome: human oral; feature: human-associated habitat; material: saliva | place: China | collected 2195 ... | reverse complement strand
GGTGCAGGATGCTGTTCCCGCCGCTGCCCTGCACGATCTGTTCGCGCCTTTTAAGTTCGTATTCCAGTGCGCGCAGGGCACGCATCGCATGCGGGATATTAAGGTCGCTTACGTTGCCCACAGTATGCGGGAGATGCTTCAGCCTCTGGAAAGTGGCGCCGCCCTTGAAATCAAGGAAAACAAGGTTGAGCTGATCAGGAGGATATGAACAGGCAAGCGACAGGCACCAGGTTTCCAGGAAGACCGATTTTCCCGAGCCGGTAGTCCCGGCAATAAGTGCATGCGGCCCCTGGCGTATAAGATCCAGCTGGCAGAGAGCCTCCTGCGGTGGGATATCCCGCCTGCCAGCGCTGCCTGCCATGCTGTCTGCAGGCTTTTCGGCTGCGGGGAAAAGGGCAGTGCCAACAGGGGCTTCTGTGCTGCTGCCGCGGGCGGGGCAGCAGGCAGGGCTGCCTGTTCCCGAATGGCTGAGCCATAGCCGCAGGATATTCCGCCAGTCTGTTAAAGCAGTACCGTACAGCTGAGAAAGGTTCCTTGCCGGCAAAAGCTTTCCCACGTTTTTTGGCGGGATACTGAGCACAGGGTCCAAGGAAACGGCCCCGCTGCTGCACGGACTGCCGGCACTGCCGTGATCTGTTTCCGGCGCGGCAGCAGGAAGGGATTTCCGCATGCGCCACCGCAGAAGCATAATAACGGATATCGCGAAAGCCGAGATGATCCCCGGTATGAGGAAAACAAGATAGAGGTACTGCTTATTGAAGACCATAACAATAAGCATGACGATCTGACCGAAGAATGCTGAGATCCCCGGGACAACCGCTGACAGTATTTCCAGATGGTCATTCTTCTGTGCCATCTGCTGCGGGCTTAACGTGCGCGCCATATATCCAGTATGGCCGGCAGTCCGGGCGAACGTCAGATATTTTCCGGATTGTGGTCAGACTGAAGAAACGCCTTGAATACCAGCCAGTATAGGTTGTGGATAACTTTCAGGATGCAGCATACCCGCCAACAGTCCCAGCAGGCTGGGTACCGTTTGCCAGTTTGGAAAACAGCGTATGGTTGGACTGTTCCGCAAGCCGGACACAGGACCCGAGACGGTAAGACGGCCTGTAATTCTGGCTGGAATAATAGACGGTACCGGTCACGCCGCCCTCCCGCGTTGCATTCCTGAATGCCAGAGCCATCCGGACCATTGTCAGGGTCGATGTTTTCTGATCCACTGTAAGCGAGGAAAGTCCGGATTTCAGGACTTTCTGTAGTGTGAACGGGTTCGCAGCCACTGCGGGGGAGGCAGCCTTCTTTATGATTGCAGAAATAACCATGCGCTGGCGTTTTGTGCGTCCGAAATCACCTTCAGGATCCGAATACCTCATGCGGGACATCGCCAGAGCCGTGGTCCCCGAAGCCGTGTGGCATCCTGCTGTCCAGTTCAGGCCTGATTTTTCATCGTTGACAGTACGGTCATAACAGAGCTCTACCCCTCCAAGCGCGTCAACTATCGTCTGGAGGCCTCCAAAACCGACTGATACGACATGGTCTATTTTCTGTCCGGTTATACCTTCAACTGCAGTTACAAGCTTGGGATATCCATACAGTTCTGCCACAGAATTGATTTTTGCCCCTTTGCCGTCAACTTCCACGTATGAATCCCTGGGTATGGAGATCAGTGAAGCGGGGCCGGAATCCGGTTTCGTGAGGACCATAACAGTATCTGTCCTGAAGCCCGGGACCTGGTCGGCCGTCCCGCCGGTAGTACCGTCACGCGCATCAGACCCCAGGATAAGCCAGGTACTGCCTTTTGTATCCGCAGCAGAAGACAGGTAGTCCTTATGGTTAAGCTGGGAATTGACGTAGAACCATACCCATCCGGCATATATAAGGAGGATAACGAGAAGCGCAGCAATAACGCGGAAGATTATTTTTCCGATCCTGCGGGGTTTCCGTGGCGCAGATCCTGATGCGGGCATTCCATTGAAGCCCGATCCGGAACCGGAGCCGGCGCCTGCCCCCTGGGCTCCGGGCGTATCCAGGTAACTGCTGTCCGGTAGCTGCCTGTAAGGGGAAGGAGATGCCGGAGGGATCGCTGGAGGTACGACATTACTGCCGGATGAAGCACTGCGCTGGCTCCGGGGCTGCCTGTCCGGTGCAAAAGAATGCGGCTGTATGCCGTCAGCCTGTATGCCTTCAGCGGAGCGGCGGGATATACGTCTGGAAGGGCTGCTGCTGGGTGCGAACGATGGAGGGGCAGGCTCGGAAACCGCCGGCTGTCTGCTCCCATCCGCCCCGTCAGCTGGGTTTCCTGCGGAAAGACCGCTGTCAGCCTGCGCGGGGCTCCCCTCGCTGATTTTTCGCGGGGAAGGATGGAAGCTTGGCGGATCAACGGTATTACGGTCTTCAGAATCTGTCATAGCCGGTCCTCCTTAAGCCGTACGGATCAGTTGCTGATCTTGCAGATAGAGTGGTTTACATACTTCTCAGCCATGCCTATATACCAGCCCGTATGCGGGTCACGGATAGCGCCTGACTTTTTGTCAACGATCCCGCCTGTTTTCGGATCAATAAGCGTCCCGTCCTGCTGCGTGACCAGCCCTGTATCGGGATCAACGGAAGATCCGGCTGATGGGGATGAAGAAGGCTGGTTTGCAGAAGGGCTGGAAGACGACGGCTGGGAAGATGGGTTTCCTGAAGAGCCTTCCGGGCCTGCCTGTGAAGAGCCGGACGATGAAGAGCCAGCCTGGCCGGAAGGGGATGGATCGGTCAGAGGGCGGTCCTGGGCAATCTTCTTCCATACAGCAGGAGCCTCTGCTGTCCACTGCACGCGGTTCGGGTTAACCGGCGAGGTCTCTACAGGTATAGTCTGTGTGTATATGCCGGAAGTTTTCAGGCCGGACATGCTGCCTGCCAGCCCCATAAGAACGTTGATATCTGCGAGCCCGCTGCTCATGTTCAGGGATTCAAGGGCAGATTTCGCCATCTGATACAGCTGGTCTGTCTGTGTGAACAGGTTCTTCCGTGTTGCTTCCCGTAAAAGCATTTTTACAAGGTACTGCTGGCGTATAGTGCGCATAACATCCGATCCGTCTCCCAGGCCGTGGCGTATGCGCGCATATTGGGTTGCCTGGACACCGTTAAGATGGTGCAGGCCTTTCGTAAGGGAAAGGTTAGTATAGGAGTCCCTGAAATCCTGGGTCACACAGATATCTACACCATGCAGGGCATTGATCATGGTGCTCAGGCCTGAAAAGTCAACGACAATGAACTGTTTGATCTTGAGCCCGGTGAGATGGTTCACAGCATTCATCGTGCAGCTGGCAGCCGAGGAGATGTCACCGCCCTTGGCATAAGCATTTGCAAAAATTGAATTGAACATAACGTTGTTCCGAGCGGGGAGGGTACCTTTTGACGTAGCACAGGACGGTATGCTGACCAGCGAATCACGGGGGATGGAGACAAGGTCAACGAATTTCCTGTCAGCGGATATATGCATGACCATTGTCGTGTCAGCCTGGTGGTTCTGGGCATCAGCCGGATTGTTATCACCAATGAGGGAACCATTATTGCCTTCCCGTGCATCCTGCCCTATGACCAAGATATCAAGGGGCTTCCCCTTGTTGGGATCAACGGCTGTTTTGACTACATGGCCATGGGAATCGATCACCGTTGTTGAGGCTTTGGTCACAGCATTGCTCAGGTCAAGATACAGTGCGCCGGCAGCTACAATAATAAAAGCGAGTACGCCTATAAGGAACATGCTGATAAAGCGGGCCAGGCGCTTTCCTGTAAGGAAATTTACTGCATGGAGGGGAGGGTCATATGAGTTGATCTGCAGCAATGTATGACGGCGCTGGTGATCATAAGATGAGGCCATGCGTGGATCCTTTTTGATAAACGATACAGAAATACAGTTTCATATTCTAAACTGTTGACTGCCTATATAATACTGCTTTGTTGAAATCTCACTTAAACATTACATTTAAAGCGGCGCCAGTACTTAAAAGTCCTAAAGGTAAAGAAAACGTCCTGATTTGGGGATTTCAGTAGTATCTCCGGGAATTTTTAATAAAGTTGAGTACAGATAATACTCAGATAGTGCAAGGTGTGCGGTATGGATGGTTCAATGGCTGGCGGAAACGGCGGGCCTCAGGAGGCAGTGCGCGGGATGCGGGATTCCGGCAGCGAAGTAGGTAAAGCCTCACTTGCTGATACCGTGGCTGAGGCTGTTGCCCAATCAGAAAACAGCACCAGGGCTGCTACCGTCAGCACTTCGCTTGCGGCGGTGGTTACACTTGAAGATGACCTCCGGTATTTCCCGGAGACGCTGGTATCCCTCCTGAGACAGACAGTACTGCCTTCTGAGATATTCCTTGCATACTGCGGCCAGGTGCATATTTCCCATATTGCTTCCGGCAGCTGCCGTAATATCATGGTTCCGGCGCACGGCGGTACGGTGAAGATCAGAGTGATTCCCGTTAAGGCAGGCTCTTTTATTGCTGCCGTTGACGGTGCGCTCAATTATGCGCGTGATAATGGGATAATTTCCAACCGTGTCAGGCAGCTTCTGCTGTTGCATGATGATTCACGGCCTGTGGGGGAGCAGTATATTGAGTCCCTTACAGAGGCGCAGCGTAATAACCCCAGTGCTTCTGTTATTGGTACGAAGCAGATGGGCTGGGATGGTGAAACCCTGCATAATGCAGGATATTACGCCGCACCAGGCCACAGAGTCAACAGCCTTGTTGTTGATGGGGAACAGGACCAGGAACAGTACGATTCGCGCAGTGATGTTTTTGCCGTTTCGCTTTCCGGTGCACTTGTGGATATGGATGTGTGGCTTCATGCTTCTGACGGGAACTATCCGTTTGGCACGTTCGGGCAGTCCCGTGATTTCTGCCGGCGTGTGTGCCTCGGCGGCGGCCGCGTTATTATTGCCCCACAGGTGAAAACGGCACACCTCCGGGCCCGCTTCGAAGGCATGCGTACCCAGAAAGGGCAGCCGGCCGGCCATGGGAGCGGGGCTCCGGTACCGAGCTACGGCGCGCAGGCGAAGGCGCGTGATACATACTATTATTCTGATATTTCCGTTATCCGCTGGCCTCTTTCATGGTTTTGGAAATGGCTGAGCTCTTTTATCCTGTTCGCAAAACTCCTCGGACGCAAGCAGGTATATCAGGCATGCGTTGAGATGTGCGCCCCCTGGCGGGATCTTGGGAATATTTTTACAATGATATCTGCACGCATGAGGGTAGCATCGCACAGCAGGGTCTCAGCGCGGGATCTTTCCCTGCTCAGCGTTTCCCGCGACCGTGTCAAATCATGGAATGACCGTGTACGTGCTTTTTCAGATGAAGGCAGCAATACTGTCCTTGATCCGCTGGCCAAAGCCCATCTGCGCACCCGCAAACGCATACGGTATACATGGGCAACAATAATGGCAGCCGTGATGCTGGCCGTCGGGCTGGCTGTAAATTTTGGGATTTTGCGGGCCGCCTTTACCGGCAGCGTTTTATCATCAGCATCCCTTACTCCTTCAGGCGCCACACTTGGGCAGCTTGCCCGGTCAGCGACCTCATACTGGTCATATGCGTCAGGTTTAGGGGCACATGCTGCCCCAACCCCTTTTTCCCTGGTCCTTCTGATTATGTCACTGGTAACATTAGGACATGTCGAGTATGCTCCGACTGTAATCATCCTTCTGACTGCGCCCTGTGCCGCCCTTAGTTTCTGGGCGCTGGCGGGGACAGTGACCCGATCCAATGCCGTCCGTATAACGGCGGGCTGTGCGTGGGTCGCAGGCGGGATGTTTATGGGCTTTTATTCATTGGGGAACCTCCCCCTGCTGGTATCTTCCGTTTTCCTCCCCGCATCAGTTGCATTTACCCTTAAAGCATTGGGGATGTACCGCACTGAAGATCCTGAAAGACCTGCCCCTTCTGCGCAGAACGGGGCATGCGCGGCACTGTGCTTTATGGCTGCAGTTTTATGCGAACCTCAGCTGATGATCGTTTGGGCTGTTTCCTGTGCCGCATTCGCGCTTTTTGCAAGGTCGCATAAATCTTATCTCCTGCTTATCCCGATACCTGCCCTTGCCGCCCTGCTTCCTACGGTTATTGATGTTATCCGCTATTGGGATAAAGGCGCCTGGCGTCAGATATTTATGGATGTGAATACGGCCAGCCCCGCAGCTGCAGGCAGCAGCAGCGCTACATCCCTTCTCAGCCAGATGAGCGCTCTTTTCAGCCCCGGGCATTTTACAGGGGGCGGCGCAGTATTGGCAGCAGTACTGTGGGCAGCCGTTATAGGCTTTGCAGTGGTCGCAGTACTGAGCGTGGTATCGCTTTTCCTCCCTATCGTCCTGCGCGCCTCCCGTATGATGTGGTCCCTGATGCTTGGAGGGGCTTTGGCGGCAGTACTGTCTTCCCGGGTCACCATAGCCGTGGATGCCGGGGGGTATTCAAAGGGGTCGGTAATGCCGGGGCTGATGGTGATCCTTCTTGGGATGCTGGCTTGCGCATGTATGGCAGCCGGCACGGGTGTAAAAACATTCACCGCCTTTTCGCGCAGGATTACCAGTGAAGGTACGGTAGAATCTGCTGCCGTGCTGAATCCCGCAGTTTTAGCGGGAAGAGGGGTTATAGCGGTTATCCTTGCGCTGTGCTCCGCAGCCTGGTCATGGTCAGGGTTTGCTGCTCCTGCGGCTCCCGGCAGGATCACTGCTTCCCAGAACCAGCTTCCCGCCGTTGTCCAGGACTATCTGGCGTCAAATCCTGCGCGGCGCGTACTTGCGGTTGATGCTTCTGTTGCGCAGGACCTTACTTATCATTCCATGGCTACTTCCCGCGGTGATATCCTTGATATCAATCCCAGCGTACAGGCGCAGTCAGTCTCCTACAGATTGGGACAGAAAGTTTCCCCTTCAGTGCAGGCAGCTGAGGATACCGGCAGGAAAATATCATCCGCACTGTCCCTGCTTATTGCAGGCGCCAGCTCTTCTGCTGTCGATCAGTTGAGTTCCCTGGGATTTGGGGGGATGTATATTGTGCATACTGCAGAGGACGGTTCGGCACAGCTTATTTCGCACCTTATTGCCAGCAACGGTACTGAAAGTGTTGTGAGTACCGCGCAGGGGACCTATATCCGTTTTTCTGTGGATGATACGAATACGCATGGGATCAGCCTCAGCCAGGAAACTAGGTATTCCAGATCACCATGGCGGTATGCATGGATCGCAGTTATGGCTGTCACCCTTATCATATATTGTATTGTCGCTTTCCCGCGCAGGAACCGCTATAGTCAGGAGCAGGCATAATGGCAGACAGCAGAAATACAGCTCGTCCCGCATCAAGTGCGCAGGGAATACGGCTTGCGCGGCGCGCAGGTAAAGCTGCCGGCGCACTGGTTTCGCTGTGTATCCTCGTCGGGCTTTTCGCCTATCTTATCCTTTTTACCCCCCTTGCCGGCCTCAATGATCCGCAGGCAGCTGCGGTGAAAGGGGAATACCGGGTGGCTCAGCTTGAGGCAGGCCGTATCTGCCCTGCACGGATGTCTCTGGCAGATTCTGGAGCATACGGCGATGAAAGCTTCCGCACAAGTGCGGGAAATATCGAGTCTTCGCTCCGGGCAGCAGCAGTCGGTTCGGTAGCCGGATCCTCAGTGTCTGCGCTTAACGGGCAGGATACGGCTGCGCTTACGCATCCCGGGTCATCTTCCGGATCGCAGGCGGATCCTTCCTCCTCGAGCCCCTCCGATACATCAGATACTCCATCTGCCAATCCGCTTTCCAATCCCCAGGGAACTCCCTCCCATACCCCAGGCTCACTGTATACTCTCAACAGGGATACCAATAAGGGGCCTGCCGTTATGGATACCACTTTCCTTAAGGCTGACGCAGGCACGGGTTCTGCAGGGTCGGTAGTGTCATGGGCAACACAGGGTGACCTGCGGGGGATATCTTCGGCTTCATGCGTGCAGCCTCAGCTTGCCCAGAGTTTCCTGTCATTGCCTACCCGTACCGGATGGGCTCAGAAACTTGTGCTTATGAACGCATCATCAAAAGCGACAGTTGCCACTGTTTCCGTCCATGGGACTTCAGGGGCATCCGCGCTTGCATTATCATCAAACAGTACGGTTACTGTGGGGGCAAGGTCACAGGCTGTTGTTGACCTGTCAGCTGCAGCTTCAGGGCAGGACGGGCTGTATGTTACGGTCAGGAGTTCTGCAGCCCCGTTAGCAGGGGTTATCACTGCAACACATATGGATGGGCTTAATCCGCAGGGATCAGATTATATTACCCCGCTTCCTGCGGCTGCGAACAGGCAGGTTATAGGTACGCTGGGCGGCGGCAGATCTGCTTCTGTGATCGTCTACAGTGCGGAATCAGGTAATGTGCGGATATCGTGGATCACTTCTGACGGTGTTGAAAATGCCAGGACAGCTAGCATTGAAGGGGGGAAGGTCACTGTTATATCCCTGGGGGATATCCCTGACAACGCCAAAGCCCTTCAGGCGGAATCGGATACAGGGATTTCGGCGGCTGCAGTGAGCAGTACAGGCACCCCGGAACAGGGCGATTTCGCGTTCATTCCCTCCCAGGCCCCTGCCTCCCATTCTGTTGTGGCGATACCTGATAAGGCCGGCGGGACCCTCACCGTGACCAATACCGGACAGGACGATGCGGAAGTTACAGTTTCAGGGTATGGCCCGGCGGGATCATATGCGGGATCAAAAAATATTACTGTCAAGGCCGGCACATCGCAGGTTTTTGTCCCGTCAGATATTGCTGAAAATGCAGCAGTCCTTACGATGGATGCCGGGAAAAGTGCGGCGGGCAGCTCTGCCGGCACTGCCAGCGGGGCATCGCAGCGGAGGGCAGCAGTAACTATGTCTTTGGCAGTTACAGTCAAAGATGTATCAGAGGCTTCTGTAAACGGTATTTCTGCATTGAACGCTGCGAGCCTTGACCCCCCATCCCAGAATGTTGCCGTACGCAATGGGATCGTGGTCAGGTAGGGCAGGGGACGGCCTGTATCCCAGGGAGAGCAGGGTCCTCATCCCCGCGCAGGCTTCAGAACAAAGGATCAGGGTCAATATCTTCGGGGCTTTTGCCCGACAGCCCTGCCAGCTGGCGCACGATCTCGTCATGGACTATGTATTCAAGTTCTATACGGTTCCGTGTGGCGGACTGGATCGGCAGGCGGTATAGGATTATCCTGGCCGGTTCATCATGCCCGGCAGCATAAGATACTGAAAACTGCACAGCCGGCTCTTCCCATGGCACCAGGTTTGCTGCGGGCGCATCTTCAACAAGGAATTCAGTTGATGCAATAAGGTCCGGCCACCCGGCTGCCAGACGTTTTAACTGGGCTGCAACCACAGAATCGAACAGGCCCGCGCGTGTCCGGTAATGCGGCAGATGCCTTCCGAACTGCGGCTGCCGCGGCCCCCGGCCATGGGGATCCCTGTATCTGCGTGCCTCCCACGGACGGGGTTCTGATGCATCTGGTGACGGGTCTTCTGTATGGCCTGGATGGGGCAGTGGGGTGCCGTTCATTCTTCTATGGTACCCTATCCACGGTAGTATCATAGCTGAAAACGGCCTATGGATGCAGTTAACGATGTGGCATAATGGGTAAGGCCGGCAGCAGCAACTGGGAGGTACTATGGGTAATATTTTCCCAACATGGGACAGTATAGATTATGGGTACCTTGCGCAGAAGGCCAGGCTGGTCGCCTTCGACCTGGACGGTACACTTGCCCGCTCCAAAATGCCTATGAAACCGCCTGTTGCCAGGCTTTTCAGCGATCTGACGCATCTCTGCCCTGTTGCTGTTATTTCGGGAGGGAAGTGGGGCCTTATCGACAGCCAGGTCCTTTCCATGGTGTCCGGTACCGCACGGCTGTCAAACCTCCATCTTATGCCGACAACCGGGACCCGTTACTATACGTGGAATGGGAAGGGCTGGGAGTGCCGGTATGAGATCACTATTGACGGGGATCTTAAGCAGAAAGTGATGGAATCGCTGAAATCACGCGCACAGCAGCTGGGACTGTGGTATGACGATTCGCGTGTGTGGTCGGACCGTATTGAAGACAGGGGATCGCAGATCACTTTTTCGGCGTTGGGGCAGCAGGCCCCTGTTGATGAAAAAGAGAAATGGGACCCTGACGGCTCCAGGCGTGAAGCCCTGGCTAAAGCTGTTGCTTCTGACCTTCCCGAGCTGACTGTACGTGCGGGAGGCTCTACCAGTATAGATGTTTCTGTGAAAGGTATTGATAAGGCCTACGCAGTTCGTAAACTTGCTGAGGCCATGGAATGTGATATCCCTGATATCGTTTTTGTAGGGGACCGTATGTCTCCTGAGGGCAACGATTATCCGGCTGCTGCTGCGGGGACCTATGCCGTTAAAGTCACGGGCCCGGAAGACACTGAAAAGTTTATCAGCCGTTTTATTGATGCGCGGAGAAAGTTGGGCGCTGTTTCCATGATGGATGCCTGATAGGGGGCGCAGAGGTTATTTGCCGGGTTTCCCGGTTCCCTCTTGTTTTCTGCCGGATAATCAGATAAGGGGCAGGGGCAGGCGTTTTGTATCCGGCTGTATGGCGGGGCACTCAGCTCAAAAGTATTTTGGAGCATTGTGGAGAACTCAAAACAGCATGCCCATCCGTACACAGCGGATGGTTTCCTTTGCAGGAAGAAGAAGTATCCATGTATAGTCCTGCTATGGGTACGGTCAATGAAGCGCCCGGGCGGCTGAGCAGTATAAAACGTGCTGCGGGGCTGTGGTGCAGGAATATGCGGTATGTGCTGTTCCCCAGATGCTGCGCCGGGTGCGGTATGCCGGACAGCATTTTGTGCAGATCCTGTTCGGCCCTGCTGCACAGGAGGCTGTCCAGGCCTCTCCATGACTATTTTACGGACCCTGATATGGCCTGTACGGTTTACTCCTGTTCTGCCTATAACGGGTATGTGAGGCAGGCAATACTGTCGTGGAAAGACCATGGCGACGAGGAGCTTGATAAACCCTTTTCGTATGCGATGGAGGAGCTGGTGAACGGCCTGTACCCAAAAGTACTGTCCCTGCTGCCATCTGGGCAGGCTGCTGCCGGGGCGGCCGGCAGTATGAGAGGCGGATGCATATATGTTATGCCTGCCCCTTCGGGCAGAGGGTCGTTTTACAGGCGTGGACGGCTGCAGGTGCTGCCGCTGTGCTATGCTGCGGCACGGGCGCTGAATGCCCATGGCGCTGATGCCCGTGTGACTCCGCTTCTCCATATGCACGGCAAGCTGCAAAAATCTGTGTCCCATAATGACAGAAGGTCCAGGATGGGCCGTCTGTCCGGAAGGGTATCTGTCGCGCATCCACATCGTGTGGCTGGGCATACGGTTATCCTTATTGACGATATTATGACGACGGACTCTACACTTCGCTCGTGTGAGCGGGTGCTCCGCGAGGCCGGCGCTCGGGTATATGCGGCACTGACACTGTCTATGGTCCCGGGGGATACAGATGGCCTGCAGCTTCCGCGCCCAGCTTTGGCTGCCTGTAACCCGCAGTGGACCGCTTAATCGGCTTTGACTACTGCCATTTCGCTCCATCGCGTTGTACATCTTTTGGAGAGCATGGTGCGTTTCATTACCCATGGGCTGCCGGTATCGGAACTGTACCGTCCTGCCCCGCGGATACCTCCGTACCCTATACCTGCAGACATTGGACCGAACCGGCCGGTTATCAGGTCTAAGGTATTTCCCAGCTTTTCCGTACCCTTCAGCGGGGTATCGGCATCAAGAAGATTATAGCTGCTTTTGCTGACCAGTTTATGAAGGGTGATCCCTGCCCGGGCATAACAGGCATCCGGATCAACCACAGTCCGGGCCGTTTCGCATGCTGCCTGTGAAATAGTAATGGGGTTATCGGTAGGGCTGTCTAATATACATGTATTCCAGGCATGGGAGCTTGTACTTCTGCTATGCCTGCGGTGTCCGGTTGCGCAGAAGATACTGACTGCCCCGCACAGGCTCCCCTGGCGTTTCAGGCGGTGTGCTGCTTTCTGTGCATACACGCTTAAAGCCTGGCATAGTGTGCTGTATCCGCGTACGGGCTGTCCGAACATCCGGGAATACATTATCTGGGCTTTTCTTGCCCCCTCAACGGTATCGTCAGTATTGTCTTCCGGGATACAGGGGATCCCGCGCAGCTCAAGGACAGTGCGTTCAACAGAAATAGAGTATTGGTGCCTTATGGTTTCAGGGTCGGAATTTCCCAAATCGGCAGCGGTGAGGATATCATGGCTCATCAGTTTTGAACTCAGATGCCTGCCTACGCCCCACACGTCAGAAACAGGGGTGCGCTGCAGGATATCAGGGCTGACTTGGGACCATGACAATACCCCGTGTGTGGCAGGATGGCTTTTTGCCCAATGGTTCACTATTTTAGCCAATGTTTTTGTAGGCGCCATCCCTATGGATACCGGTATGCCTATGCCCTGCAGTATGGCCTTCCGCATACGGATACATGTACTGATAGATGCCGCATCATCGGTGCAGGGGTTTGTAAGGAAACACTCGTCAATGGAATATACCTCCTGTCCGGGGAAGAAGGATCTCATAACAGACATCATCCGGTGCGACAGGCTTGCATAAAGCTCATAGTTGGAACTTCTTGCTATAACGCCTTTCCTGGCAGCATCCTCTTTGATGGCGAACCATGGGGCGCACATCCCGATCCCAAGGGCCCTTGCTTCGCTGCTGCGCGCTACAACACATCCGTCGTTATTGGAAAGCACAACAATGGGCTTCCTGTTAAGCGACGGATCGAAGACGCGCTCGCAGGAGGCAAAGAAGCTGTTGGCGTCAGCAAGTATCACACTGTTATAGCGGCTGCGTGCCATTTCTACCTTCCCAGTCAGGTTTTCCCGCAGCGTCTGCCTCCAGAGGGCGCGAATGCCGTGCGTATGAATTCTGCCAGTGGAAATTTCCAATCACCACACCCCAGATAACCACTTCCTGCTCCAGATATAACGGTATATCAGGGTACTGCGGATTCTCAGGATGGAGCAGAGGCCTGTTGTCGGCACCCATAATCAGACGTTTCACCGTCAGCTCTCCGTTAATGGCTGCGATAACGATACTGTTTTCCTCAGCAGCGAGTGAACGGTCGACGACAAGGATATCCCCGTCGAAAATACCCGCACCTTCCATGGAGTCGCCCGCTACCGCCATAACGAATGTCGTATCAGGGTGTGTGATCACATTATCATCGAAGGAAAAATCCCCGTCAAAATAATCCTGTGCAACTGAAGGGAAGCCCGCGTGCACAGCCTCGAGGGCCATAGGGACTGCCATTGCCATCACCTCTTTCGAACATATGTTCGAATATTATTTCAGGTGAATAAGACAGAAACAGTATTTACGACACGCGCTGGAAACAGCTGTATTCCCGCTGGCCTACAGCTGCTCATCAACAAGCGGGATATTGTGATGCTTGGGGAGGGTGATCTCAAAATTAGCCCCGCGCGAATCATCAACGACCCGTACAGTACCGGAATGGAGCTGGGCTGCCCACCGTGCAATGGAAAGGCCCAGTCCGGTACCTCCCGATCCGGTACCGGGCCGGGATCCCTGGCCCTTAACGTATCGGCGGAAAATGTCAGACCGCGCCTCCTGCGATATCTGGGAACCAAAATTGATTATATTGGAAACGATCGTGTCATGGACCCTGTCTTCACGGACTTCCACCAGTACAGCTGTCCCGTCAGCAGAATGCTTGATAGCATTTGAAACGATATTCGTATAGAGCTGGCGCAGACGGTCCTGGTCGCCTTCCATCGTGATATTGGGAGGGACGTCAAGGCTGATCATGTGCCCATGCCCGCCATCAGCTATTTCCAGAGGCTTTACCACATCATCGATAAAATCCTTGACGTTGAATTCGGTAATTTCCAGGCTTGCTGCCCCAGCCTCTACGCGGGACATATCAAGAAGGAAAGCAATAAGGTCTGTGAGGCGCATAGTCTGGCTGAGCAGCCCATCCAGGTTTGCAGGCGTTGGCTCTATAACGCCGTCAGCCATATTCTCTACCTGGGCCTGCAGCGCTGAAACAGGGGTACGCAGTTCGTGGCTGACGTTTGCGATAAGGTCGCGCCGCATCTGGTCAGCATGTTCCAGTTCTTCTGCCATGGCATTGAAAGACCGTGCAAGCTGGCCCACTTCGTCACGGCTGGATACTGCAGAAGTAACGCGGATCTCATAATTCCCCTCCTGCATCTGTTCTGCCGCATCGCGTATCTCACCGAGAGGGGAGGTCAGGCCATGGGAGAATATGTATGTGACCCCGAGTGCGGCGGCAAGGGTCAGGGGCATTGCTATCCATCCGCTGATACCGTACTGCAGCAGGAACCACGACATAAGGAAAGTGATAGCTGTTGAAATGATAATGAGGATACTCAGCTCAGCTTTAAGGGAAGTGAAAACCCCTATAGGGCGGACGGCGAAAGGCTTTTTGCGCGGCCTGGCTCCAGAGGGGCGCTTCTTCCTCGGCGCTGTATTTCCCCCTGCTTTTCTTGCCTGTTCCTGCTGCATACGGTATGTATCGTATGCAGATTTGCTGTACAGCCCGCGGGGGGAAGTATGATGGGGCGCGGAAGACGATGTCCGGGGAGTTGCGTCACCCTTTCGGTCAGGCATTTTCAGTTGTTATCCAGCGGAGGCTCAAAGGCATATCCAACTCCGTGGACGGTCCTGATCATTTCCGGGCCGAGCTTGTGCCTGAGCGCCTTGACGTGGGAATCTACCGTACGGGTACCGGATGCATCTACCCAGTCCCATACTTCTTCAAGGAGTTTTTCGCGTGTCAGCACCTGCTTGGGTTTACGCCCCAAAGTGGCCAGAAGGTCGAACTCTGTAGGGGTCAGGTGGATCTGTTCTCCGCGGAATACGACAAGCCTCTGCGCGGGGTCAATTACCAGGCCCGGGAATTCAAGGACCTTTTCATTTTCTGAATTCTTGGCGATAACTTTTGCACGCTCTACCCGGCGAAGCAGCGCCTTGCACCGTGCAACGAGTTCACGCATGGAGAAGGGCTTGGTCATATAATCGTCAGCGCCGGAACCCAGGCCGATAACTTTATCGGTCTCATCATCACGTGCAGTAAGCATAAGGACGGGGACAGGGCGTGTTGTCGTAATGCGTTTGGTAGCTTCGAGGCCGTCCATAACGGGAAGCATGATATCCATAATAATGAGGTCAGGCTTATAGGCAGCAGCCAGATCAACGGCAGTTGCGCCATCGCCGGCAATACGGGTATTCCATCCTTCAGAGGCCAGGCGCTGCCCGATAGCAGTTGCGAGGGTAGGCTCATCTTCAACAACGAGGATGGAGTACTGCCCGGTGCGTTTTGATTTATCAGTTGTAGTGCTAATCATAATAACTTTCGATCCTATGAATAACGGCAATACTGTATATATTACAGCCAGCCCTTCACAATTCGGGCCTACAGCTGCAGCATAACAGTATTGCCGTTACCAGATATCCTTAAAATGTTTAATTTTCAGGCTTCAGGATAACCACCCCCATAGCAGGGACCGTCAGATAGGCTGACCAGCCGCGGCTATGGAACTCTCCTTCAACAGCATGGATATCCGTATTATGGATATCCGAGCCCCCATATCTGGCGTCATCTGTGGTGAGGATCTCAGCCCATTTCCCGCCGCTCGGCAGAGGCACCTGATAGTTGTCCCATGCCGTGCCTGAGAAATTGACAACGACAACGAGAGGGTTCCCGTCCTTATCCAGGCGCATATAGCTGAGCGTATTGTGGTCGCCGTCGTCGCTGGTCAGCCACTGGAACCCCTGCTGTTCAAAATCCAGCTCCCACAGTTCGCGGTTATCTTTATACAGCCGGTTAAGGTCGCGCACAAGACTCTGGATCCCGCGATGGTCCTCCCAGTTCAGGCTGTCCCAGTCAATACTCCAGTTTTCATTCCACTCGCCGAACTGTGCCAGTTCGTTGCCCATGAAAGTCAGGTTCTTGCCGGGATGCGTCCACTGGTATGCAAAAATGGCGCGTACGCCTGCAAACCGCTGCCAGTCGTCACCGGGCATACGCCCTATAAGCGACCCCTTCCCATGGACGACTTCATCATGTGAGATCGGGAGGATATAATGCTCGGAATAGGCATACACCATGGAGAAAGTGATCTCGCTGTGATGCCATTTGCGGTCAAGCGGATGGTGGCTAAGATAATCAAGCGTGTCATGCATCCACCCCATATTCCACTTAAGGCCGAACCCCAGCCCGCCGCTGCTTGTGGGGGCAGTGACCCCCTGCCATGCGGTAGATTCCTCAGCGATCATCATAATGCCGGGACCGTTGCGGTAGGCCGTAGCCGTAGCCTCTTTGAGGAAATCGATAGCCTCCAGGTTTTCATTGCCGCCATATTTGTTAGGGCGCCACTGGCCGCCTTCGCGGCTGTAGTCCAGATAGAGCATGGAGGACACGGCGTCGACCCGCAGCCCGTCTACGTGGAACTCGTTTATCCAGTAGCACGCATTGGCTACAAGGAAATTGCGCACTTCGTTGCGTCCGAAGTTGAATATGTACGTCCCCCAGTCGGGGTGTTCGCCGCGAAGCGGATCAGGGTCTTCATACAGCGGTGTGCCGTCGAAACGTCCCAGCGCGAAATCATCCTTGGGGAAATGGGCGGGTACCCAGTCCATAATGACGCCAATGCCTTCCTGGTGGAAACGGTCAATAAGGTATTTAAGGTCATCCGGGCTTCCGTGCCGGGAATCCGGGGCATAGTACCCGGTGACCTGATACCCCCATGAACCTGCAAAGGGGTGCTCTGCCAGCGGCATAAACTCTACATGGGTGAATCCCATATCTTTGACATAGCCTACCAGATCCTCAGCAAGCTCACGGTAGCTTTCGCCTTTCTTCCAGCTGCCGGCATGCACTTCATAAATGCTTACCGGGCCCAGATGCGGGTTCTTCGCTGCGCGCTCCCGCATCCAGTTTTCATCATTCCACTCATAACGGGAATCAACAACAATGGAAGCTGTTTCCGGAGGCACCTGGTGGAAGCGCTCCATAGGGTCAGCTTTCTGCTTCCATTCATTATTGGCATTCAGTATTTCATATTTATAGCGTTCCCCTGCTTTGACCCCGGGGATAAACAGTTCCCATACGCCGCTGGATCCGAGTTCGCGCATGGCATGCTGGCGGCCTCCCCATCCGTTGAAATCCCCGACAACGCGTACGGTCCGCGCATTAGGCGCCCAGACTGCGAAAGACGTCCCCGTCACGGAACCGTCTGATGATCCGTCGGGCTCGCCCATAGGGTCAAGATACGTCCGTACATGGGCGCCAAGCACGTCCCACAGGCGCTCATGCCGGCCTTCGTTAATAAGGTAGGTATCCAGTTCCCCCACTGTAGGCAGATACCGGTAAGGGTCATCCTGGATGTTATCTTCCCCATGATCATAAACAGTATGGATCCGGTAATCCGGGACTGTCCACCGTTCCCCGTCTTTTACAGCGGGTATCTCGGCCGTGAATATGCCGTTCCATTCATGCTCGGCTTTATATGTGCCGTCCTGAGTGAGTATCTCTACTGTTTTGGCGAGCGGGCGGAGTACCCGTACAGTCGCTGAGGGCCTAGTACCCCTTGCCGGACTGTCTGGCCCCATACCGGCATTATCCAGATGGGCTCCCAGGACTTCGTGCGGGTCGTAATAAACACCATTGCTGACTTCATCTAGCACTGTGTGTGGTACAGGCACTGGCATCTTTGCTCCTAACCTTGAGTTTCACATGATGTGGGGTACCCTACAATTCTAAGCGATATTTATGAAAACGGCTACCCGTGTGTTTCTATAGGGTCCCCGATGCAGGAAGATAGCTCTGTTTCCCCTGTTTTGCAGCGCTTCCGCACGTCCATGCCTGGGAGCATAATAAGTCAGTTGACTTTTATCGTGAGAGGCATTTTTGATGGAGTATAAAATTGGCGATACGGTTGTTTACCCCCGTCATGGGGCGGCGCGGATCGAAGGGATCACGGAGCGCACGCTTCGCGGGGTCACGCGCCAGTACCTCCGTTTAGCCGTACTCTCATCGGACGGACTGGAGATCAGTGTCCCCGCCGATGCTGTAGAAAAAGTCGGTGTCCGGGAAGTCGTCAACGGCGTTGCAGTAGCCCGGGTCTTTGAGATACTCCGTACCCCGGTGGTCGAAGAAAAAACAAACTGGTCGCGCCGGTATAAGCTTAATGTTGAAAAAATTGCAACAGGCGACGTCAATAAAATTGCTGAGGTAGTAAGGGACCTTTCCCAGCGCGACGATGAAGACCACGGATTGTCTGCAGGCGAAAAACGGATGCTTGCACGGGCCAGAGGGGTCCTGACCTCTGAAATTGCTCTCAGCGAAGGTATAGATGATAGTGAAGCCCAGCGTCTGCTGGACGTCAATTTAGGATACCAGGATCCGGAACCGGGGGATGAAAAGCATCATGCTGAAGCCCCTGAAGAGCCTGCTTTCCAGACTCTGTACAGGCTGGAAGAAGAGGAGCACGCTGCAAAAATTGCTGCGAAACAGGCTGCAAGAGCTGCGCGTGAGGCTGCTGCTGAAACTAGAAAGGGCGGGGAAGACAGCAGCCGCGATACGGATAGCAGCTCTGACAGCAGCAACGGCTCCCTGCCTGAAATCTGATATTCCCTGAACTTCTGTTCAGCTGTCTGACCGTATCGCTGCCACAGCCTGTGCTGTCAGCCAGGTGAGTGTGCTGAACGTTACGATGATAAAGCTTGGCGGGGTATCAAGGATGGTCGATACCAGCAGCCCCAGCCATATGCAGGCAAGGCAGATAAAGGTGGCAGCAGCGATAGCCTTAAAAGCAGATTTTGTCAGTATGCTGGCTGCTGCTGCCGGAGTAATAACAAGGGCAAATACCAGAAGCGTGCCTACTGCGGGTACGGCAACTGTGATGACCCCAGCCATAAGGGCCATGAATACTATATTTAGGAAGGCGATGGGGACCCCCTTGGCCCGTGCGACCTGCTCGTCAACGGAGCTGAACAGCAGAGGCCTGAATATGATGCTGACAACAATAAGGAGCACCGCGTCGAACAGCGCAAACCCAACGAGTTCGCTGCCTGTAATGGTCAGGATGGATCCGAACAGTATGCTCTGCATCTGCTGTGTTGCTTTGGATGAGTAATGTGTGAAAAACAGTCCGAGCCCGGTGGCAAAAGCCAGTACAGTCCCTGTGGCTATTTCCCTCTGGTTTGCTTTTTTGCCCAGTGACCCGATAGCAAGCCCGCCGCCAACTGCAAAAAGCCCCATCCCCAGGGGGACAGGCCAGCCTATCAGTGCTGCCAGGGTTGCACCGGGCAGTCCGATATGTGCCAGAGCATGGGCGGCAAAAGTGGACTGGCGGGAAATGGTGAAATACCCCATAGCCCCTGATGCCAGTGCAATAAGGATACCGGCCAGGAAGGCATTCACCATCATCGGGGACTGCAAGGTCTCTATCCAGTTTGCGGCATATGCGGAAAGTATGGTATCAGTCATGCGTCCCATCCTTTTCAGTCTTTTCGCCGCTGCACGGCTTCCCGGTATGGAAGCGGGCGGCATCGCTGCTGGTATGCAGATCATGGCGGGTACGGCTGGGCGGTTCAAGGGAACTGTTGTGGGTAACGAACATATCGCCCTGCGGTGTTGCGATAACTTCCACTTTAGTGCCGTAAAGGTGTGTAAGCAGATCGGAGTTCAGTATCCCGTCAAGAGGGGAGTAATGGGGGTGCCCGTCAAGCAGATAGACCGCCCCTGTAAGGATAGGCAGCAGCATATTAAGATCATGGGATACTACCTGGATGGTAATATGCTGCTCCCGGTTAAGCTTCGCCAGCAATTCTATCAGGGAGCTCTGGCTTGAGATATCAAGGTTTGCAAGAGGCTCATCCAGCAGAAGCAGCTGCGGATCGCCTACAAGTGCCTGTGCTATGGCGACGCGCTGGCGCTGCCCGCCGGACAGCTGTGAAAGGCGCTGGTCTGTATAAGTGCTGAGCCCTACATAATCAATTGCCTCAAATGCCTTATCCTTCTCGGCTTTTGTGGTACGGTGCCATCCAAAGACTGTCCCCGTGAGCCCCAGCAGTACGGAATCGCGGACAGTGATATTCATATCGCCTGCAGAATCATAATTCTGCGGGACATATCCGATATACCTGTTAGCAGCTCCGGCAGGCATCCCCAGTACTTTTACCGATCCCCGGGTCAGGGGGAGCAGCCCCAGTTCCACAGAGATCATAGTGGTTTTCCCGGTACCGTTTGTTCCGACGATAGCGGTCACGGAACCGCGCGGTATGGAGAAACTGCCCTGGGACCAGATGAGTTTTTTCCCGCGTACTATCCCCGCATCCTGGAAGATAATGCAGTCTTCCGGCGCCGGGGATGCGGCAGGCGTCATGGGCGGATGTTCTGTTACTGGCATAAGGCCTCTAATCCTGATAGTCCTGATCTGGTTTCCTGACAGTTCCCGGGTTTTTGGAAACTGCGCTGCGGATCATGCATTATTCCCGGAAGCGGCTGTATCCGGCACTTCATTATTTTCAGAGCTCTCCATTGCTTTCGTAAAATCGCCGGTCAAAGCTGTGATCCATTCATCAAGGGTCTTATATTTATCGGGGACCTGTTCCGTGACTTCAACAACAGGTACATCAGCACGCCCTGCCGTCCCCAGGACCATATTGACGGCATCAGACCCCTCCTGAGGATTGCTTATAACAAGCCTTACCCGATGCTGTTCAATAAGGGTCTGGAACGACTGCAGGTCAGCCGCAGACGGTTCGCTTTCGTTCTGCATAGCTGTGGAATACCCTTTAGGCGTCGCATCTTTGAGGCCAAGGTCTGCCATAAGGTAATATGCTACAGATTCGGTGGCAGCATAAGGTTTGCCGCTGTATTTTTTTGCGAACCGGGCAATCACTTTTTTCAGGGACTCTTCTTTGGTTTTCCACTGGTCGTATAGCTTTGTGAAATAATCCTTCTGTGAGGGGAGGGCAGAAATATAAGCATCCCTTATTGACTGTGCCACTTTTGCGCGGACATCGGAGGAAAACCACAGGTGCGGGTTGTCCCCGGCTTCAGCTCCGATAGTAGAAGCAGCGTTGACTGTTGACAGGGCTTTGGTTGACGGTTTCGTAGCCCAGGAATCGTATCCGGCACCGTTGACTACTAGTATCTGCGCATTAGTGACCGTTGAAATGTCCGAGCTCGTTGGGGAAAAGTCGTGGGCATCGACATTAGTATTCCTCAGGATAGAGGTCACCTGTACCTGAGTTCCTCCAAGCTGCTGTGCCAGCAGGCCCCACTGGTTGACTGACGCAACAACGCGGATAGGGCCTTTTTTGAGTGCTGCTGTGCCTGATGTTTTCGAAGCGGACGGCAGCGGGCCTTTGTTTCCCGATGCCCCGCAGGCGCCTGACATCAGTAGTGACGCCATAGTGAACAGGGTGATAACATACTTCAGGGCTGATACTATCCCTGCCGACGACTGTGCTTCTCTGCGTACCATGCTTAGCCTCACATTTATATTTAGTATGAGTATACTGTTTCTATATTATACTGTCTGATTTCCGGTTACTACTTTACCCTATTGTCGCGTACAGTAACGATAAACGGCGCAGCAGCGGGTGTTCCGCAAAGTAGGCTATGCTGTATAAGTAGAGTTTAGGAAATGGGAAACAAAAGGATATGACATGCCTCTAGTACTCGATGGGAAAGCTGCTGCCGCCCGGATCAAAGACAAGCTGTCAGCCCGTGTGCAGGCTTTGAAAGACAGAGGGTATACCCCCGGCCTGGGGACGCTGCTCGTGGGGGAGGATCCGGGGTCGATAAAGTATGTTGCAGGCAAGCATCGTGACTGCACAGAGATCGGGATAGAATCCCTGCGTATCGATCTGCCGGAAACGGCATCGCCCGGCGAAGTGATCGACGCAATCAGCCGTTTGAACGCCAGCAGCAGCTGTACGGGTTTCATAGTGCAGCTTCCCCTGCCTGATTCAATGGATGCAGATACTGTTATTGAGCATGTTGATCCTCTTAAGGATGCTGACGGCATGCACCCTTACAACCTTGGACGGCTCGTGCTCCATACGAACGGCATCAGAGATATACCGATGCCGTGCACTCCCCGGGGCATCCTGGAGCTGCTGGACACGTACCATATTGATGTGCGCGGCAAGGATGTCTGCGTCCTTGGACGGGGGATCACAATCGGCCGTACTATGGGGATGCTGCTGACCACGCGGGGTGTGGATGCTACTGTGCAGCTATGCCATTCCATGACGGAGGGGATCGGGGCGAAGCTGCGCCAGGCGGATATCATTATTTCCGCTACAGGACAGGCCCATTTCGTCAAACCGCAGATGGTCAGGCCTGGTGCGGTCCTTATAGATGTCGGCGTATCGCGCGTTTGGGATGACGCTGCCGGCAAATGGCGTATCCAGGGGGATATCGACCCTGAATGCTACCCGATATCCAGCGCTTATACCCCTAATCCCGGGGGAGTAGGCCCCATGACACGGGCCATGCTGCTGAGCAATGTTGTTGATATGGCTGAACGTATTATGCGGGCAGCCTGATTCTACTCTGGCTGTCACTGGCTGCGCCAGGGCGGCAGAAGGTATCCGGGAACCGGTGAATGACCAGAGCTTCCTGTAATATTGCTCTCTGGCGTGTGTATAAGTGTATGCATGCAGTCATGGAAGGTTTTGCAGACAGCGCAGCCGGCTTTATGCAGGCGGATGCCTTTCCCGATGCTTCCCATGGCATAACCGAATATCGATTTTATCCACTGACTACAAGAAATTTATTCAATGACAGATAATAAAACAGAAGTCGAACAGGTAGCGATTAATGATATTGGTACTGTTGACGACTTCATCAAAGCAGTCGATTCCACTATCAAGAACTTTGATGATGGTGATCTCGTTGAGGGGACCGTTGTAAAGATTGATCACGACGAAGTCCTCCTTGATATCGGCTACAAGACTGAAGGTGTTATCCCTTCAAAAGAACTCTCCATCAAAAAAGATATCGCCCCTGAAGACGTTGTCGAAGTCGGCGATACTATCGAAGCCCTGGTCGTTACCAAGGAAGATAAGGACGGACGCCTTATCCTTTCCAAGAAGCGTGCACAGTATGAGCGTGCATGGGGCGATGTAGAGAAAATCAAGGAAGCTGACGGTGTTGTTGAAGGTACCGTTATTGAAGCTGTTAAGGGTGGCCTCATCGTTGATATTGGCCTTCGCGGCTTCCTTCCCGCATCCCTCGTTGAGATGCGCCGTGTACGTGACCTGGCGCCTTATATCGGGCAGAAGATCCAGGCTAAAATACTTGAGCTTGACAAGAACCGCAATAATGTTGTCCTGTCCCGCCGTGAGTATCTTGAAGAGACCCAGTCTGAAGTGCGTGAGACATTCCTGTCGCAGCTTAAGAAGGGGCAGGTCCGTGAGGGGACTATCAGCTCCCTTGTCAACTTCGGCGCATTCGTTGACCTTGGCGGTGTAGATGGCCTCATCCATGTTTCTGAACTGTCATGGAAGCATATCGACCATCCGTCTGAAGTTGTTAAAGTCGGCGATAAGGTAACGGTTGAAGTCCTTGATGTGGATCTTGACCGTGAGCGTATTTCACTGTCCCTGAAGTCCACCCAGGAAGATCCGTGGCAGCATTTTGCCCGTACACATGTCCCCGGGCAGATCGTTAAAGGCAAGATCACCAAGATCGTGCAGTTCGGCGTATTCGTTTCCGTGGATGACGGTATTGAAGGCCTTATCCATATTTCCGAACTCGCCAACCGCCATGTTGAGAATCCGGAAACTGTTGTTAAGCCGGGTGAGACCGTGTTTGTCAAGGTTATTGATGTTGACCTTGACCGCCGCCGTATTTCCCTGTCCCTCAAGCAGGCCAACGATTCTGTTGATCCGGCTTCGGAGGACTTCGATCCTGCACTGTACGGCATGCCGGCAGAGTATGATGAAAACGGCAATTACAAGTATCCTGAAGGTTTCGACCCTGAGACTAATGAGTGGCTCGAAGGGTATGAGAAGCAGCGTGAAGAATGGGAGTCCCAGTACGCTGCAGCCCATGACCTGTGGGAAGAGCATAAGGTCTTCGTCGCCAGGGAACTTGAAACGGCAGCCGCATCTGCAGCTGAAGACGGGCAGGCGGAACCTGAGCCTAAGGGGCAGGAAGAAGCCACCACGTATTCTTCCGCAGATGAGTCCGAAGGGACGCTTGCTGCTGATGACCAGCTTGCTGCACTGCGTGAGCAGCTGCTCAGCGAAGACAAATAAAAACCCGTTTTAGCGGTTCCCTGGTATGGCCTGCATGCCGGGGAGCATAACGGATAACGGCATACATGAGTAAGGGGGCCTGTCTGTGTGGCAGGCCCCCTTATAATGCTTTCTTTACAATCGTTATAATATGATGATATGATCCGCATTGGCCTCACAGGCGGCATAGCCGCAGGGAAATCTACGATCAGTACGTATCTGGGCCGGCAGGGCATCCCGGTGATCGACTATGACCGGCTGTCATATGATGCTGCTGCCCCGGGCAGTAAAGGCCTGCGCCGTATCTGCGAAGAATTCGGCGATGAAGCATGTTCGCCTGACGGGTCGCTCAACCGCAGATGGCTTGCCGGGCAGGTATTTGGTGCTTCTGAAAATGCTGCCAGGAACCGCAGGAAGCTCAATAGTATTATCCATCCGCTGGTGTTCAGGGAAGCCCGCAGGCTTGATGATAAAGCCAGGGGACAGGGCGCCGCGGCTGTTGTCCATGATGTGCCCCTGCTTATAGAATCTTTGCCGGATATGGTGCAGTATCGTATAGTACCGGACGTGATCATAACCGTAGAGGCATCCGACGAAACAAGGATCCGGAGGATGGCCCGTACCCGCGGCATGACGCAGGCCCAGGCGCAGGACCGTATCCGTGCCCAGGCATCGCGTCAGGAACGTGAACGGTACGCCGATTACATTATTTCTGCTGACCAGCCCATAGGCCGGATGTGCGCCCAGGCACAGTCCATAATCACAGCGCTTACAGAAAAACCTGTGCGGTGATGCTGCGCATGGAGCTACACTAGCTACTGGTGTTATAGAAAAACTGCAGCGGATTTCACGGAGGATACGTAAAAGAATATGGCGGAAGATACACGGATACGGACTTTGGATTCACTTATCCAGCGCGAGGACAGGCCTTTTGTGGTCAAGTCCCCCTATAAGCCTTCCGGCGACCAGCCTGAAGCTATTGATGAGCTTGCGCAGCGGCTCAATGATGGGGAAAGCGATGTCGTCCTTCTGGGCGCTACAGGTACCGGTAAAACCGCCACAACAGCATGGCTTATTGAAAAGCTGCAGAGGCCGACGCTGATCCTGGAACCTAATAAGACGCTGGCAGCGCAGCTGTGCGCAGAATTCCGCGAGCTGATGCCGGATAATGCTGTCAGCTATTTTGTATCGTACTATGACTATTACCAGCCTGAAGCATACGTCCCGCAGACCGATACCTTCATTGAAAAAGATTCCTCAATCAACGATAATGTAGAACGGCTCCGCCATGCAGCTACAGCGAACCTGCTTACAAGGCGCGACTGTGTAGTCGTATCAACAGTTTCCTGCATCTACGGCCTGGGTACCCCTGAAGAGTACGCATCCCAGATGCTCCTCCTGCATGAAGGCGATACTGTCAACCGTGATGAGCTCCTCAGGACCTTTGTCAGCATGCAGTACAAGCGTAATGATATTGCGTTCACCCGTGGCACATTCCGTGTCCGGGGGGATACCGTTGAAATCATCCCTGTGTATGAAGAGCTTGCTATCCGCATTGAATTCTTCGGCGATGAGATAGACCGGATATCTACCCTGCATCCCCTTACCGGAGACCTTATCGGACACGTTACGAGCGTGCATATTTTCCCTGCAACCCATTATGTTGCCGGAACGGACAGGCTCAACCGCGCGATCAGGACTATCAGGGAAGAGCTTGACGGGCGTGTTGCCGAGTTCAGGAAGCAGGGGAAGCTATTGGAAGCACAGCGTCTGGAGATGCGTACTACATATGATCTGGAAATGCTTTCCCAGGTAGGGACCTGTGCCGGGGTTGAGAATTATTCAAGGCATTTTGATGGCAGGGATCCCGGCACGCCTCCCCATACACTGCTTGATTTTTTCCCGGAAGATTTCCTGCTTGTTATTGATGAATCACATCAGACGGTCCCGCAGATCGGAGCGATGTATGAAGGCGATGCAAGCCGTAAACGCACCCTTGTCGAATATGGGTTCCGGCTGCCCAGCGCTATGGATAACCGCCCTCTGAAATGGGATGAATTCCTGACCCATATAGGCCAGACAGTATACCTTTCCGCAACGCCGGGGGATTATGAGCTCAACCTTTCCGATGGGGTAGTGGAACAGATCATCCGCCCTACAGGGCTGCTTGACCCCAAAGTAGAGGTACGTCCCGTAGAAGGCCAGATCGATGATCTCCTTTATGAGATAAAAGAACGGATCAGCCGGCATGAGCGCGTACTAGTCACAACACTGACCAAAAAAATGGCCGAAGACCTTACAGACTACTTCCTGGACCGTGATATCAAAGTCGAATACCTGCATTCAGATGTCGATACTTTACGCCGGGTGGAGCTGCTGCGCCAGCTGCGCGAAGGGAAGATCGACGTTATCGTGGGGATCAACCTCCTGCGTGAAGGCCTGGACCTTCCCGAAGTTTCCCTGGTTGCCATACTTGACGCCGATAAAGAGGGGTTCCTGAGATCCTACCGTTCGCTGATCCAGACTATCGGGCGTGCTGCCCGTAACGTATCCGGCACCGTGATCATGTACGCAGACAATCAGACCGAGGCAATGTCCAAGGCTATTGAGGAGACAGACCGCCGCCGTGAAGTGCAGATGGCGTATAATGCCAGGCATGGTATCGACCCGGCACCGCTTATCAAAAAGATCAGCGATGTCAATGACATGCTTGCTAAAGAGGATATAGATACCCAGACACTGCTTGACAGCGGATACCGCAACTCAGGGAAGGCGGGCAATTCCCATCTTGGGGTGCCCTCGCTGGACAGCGGCGAGGCATCTTCTGCACGCCGCCAGCTTATCGATGCCGGGCTTCCTGCACAGGACCTGGCTGATCTTATACGGCAGCTGAGCGACCAGATGCATACGGCAGCTGAGCAGCTCCAGTTTGAGCTGGCTGCCCGCCTCCGCGATGAGATACAGGACCTTAAGAAAGAGCTCCGCCAGATGGTGCAGGGCTGATCCCCTGCAGCCGTCATCGCATGCACGTATGCTGAAAGCATGCGTGAAACGCCAGTCCCCTTTATGATTATCACCCTTGCAGCCCTGGCGGTTTTCTTTGCTGCAGATCTGATAGTAACAGGCCGGAAGCCGCATGTCCCAAGTACGAAGGAATGCCTTCTGCATATAGGGTTTTTCATTGCAGCTGCCCTTATCTTCGGCGGCCTGATATGGATATGCGCAGGGCCTAAACCCGCAGTGGAGTTTTATTCAGGCTGGCTTACCGAATATTCCCTGAGTGTCGATAACCTGTTTATTTTCGTGATCATCATGTCGAATTTTGCAGTTCCCAGGCAGATGCAGAAATATGTCCTGGGAGTTGGCATCACGCTGGCACTGGTGCTGCGCGGTATTTTTATCCTTCTTGGCGCGGCAATAGTTACACGGTTCACCTGGGTATTCCTCTTTTTCGGGGTATTCCTGATCTATACAGCTGTCTTGCTTCTTCACGGGGACAGCGGCGACGATGAGTATAAGGAGAACAGGCTTATCAGGTTTCTGCGCAAAGTTATGAAGCTCACTGATGAGTATGATGGGCGCAGGCTCCGTACGGTAAAGGGCGGAGTTCGGTATTTTACCCCTATGCTTATTGTGTTTATTGCTATCGGGACAACAGATGTTATGTTTGCGTTTGATTCTATCCCTGCGATTTTCGGTTTGACGAAGGATCCTTTTATCGTTTTCACAACCAATGTTTTTGCCCTCCTGGGACTGCAGCAGCTGTATTTCCTCCTGGGGTCGCTTCTGGACAGGCTGGTCTACCTGCCCATCGGGCTGTCTGCAGTTTTAGGGTTTATCGGCATCAAACTGATCATGGAAGCCCTTCGCGGCAATACATTGCCGTTTATCAACGGGGGGAAGGGGATATCGTCCATACCGGATATCCCTACATGGGCCTCTCTGGCTGTTATCATCGTTTCCCTGGGAACTGCTGCAGCGGCCAGCCTTATGAAGGCACGCGCGCCCGGGACTGGGAAAGAAGGGTAAGCAGCTCGTGTGCGCCGCCTGTGTGGAAAGCGGACACGGAAGGCTGCCCGCATGGCGTTTCCGGGACCCCCAAAGCGTCGCAACTTACCTATAAAATAAGAGATGTTGTGAATACGGGAACTTCCCGTCCATATTTAATTACAATTACAAGAAATAGGCAGGCATTCATGCGAAAAGCAAAGATTGTTGATACTATCGGACCAGCTACTTCGTCACTGGAGACATTGACCGAACTCGTTAAAGCGGGGATGGATGTAGCGCGCATCAACCGTTCCCACGGGACTTTTGATGAGCATGTGGCTATTTATAACAATATCCGTGAAGCTGGCCGCGCAGCAGGTAAGGATGTAGCTGTACTCGTGGACCTTCAAGGGCCGAAGATCCGCTGCGGCTGGATTGAAAAGGATGCTGAAGGCGAAGATAAGGTCCAGCTTGACGAAGGCCAGGAATTCGTTATTACTACAGATGATATAACGGGGAACAAAGACCGTGTTTCCACTACTTTCAAAGGCCTTCCCGCTGACTGCAACCCCGGGGACCCTATCCTTATCGATGACGGGAAAGTACGCCTTGAAGTGACCCGGGTAGAAGGCAATGATGTCCATACTAAGGTTATCGTTGCCGGTCCTGTGTCCTCGCACAAGGGGATCAACCTTCCCGGCGTTGCGGTATCTATCCCGGCGCTTACAGAAAAAGACGAGGAAGACCTGCGCTGGGGTATCCGGACCGGTGCAGACCTTATCGCCATGTCATTTGTACGCTTTGCATCCGATATCGACCGCGCCCATGCCATCATGGATGAAGAAGGCCGCCGCGTCCCGGTGATTGCGAAGATCGAGAAGCCCCAGGCCGTTGAGAACCTGGAGGAGATCGTCAAGGCATTCGACGGTATCATGGTTGCCCGCGGCGATATGGCTGTGGAGATGCCTTTTGAACAGGTACCGCTGATCACGAAGCGCTGCATTGAGCTTTCCCGCAACTACGGCAAGCCAGTTATCGTCGCTACTGAAGTCCTCGGTTCCATGGTCCACAGCCCGGTACCGACACGTGCTGAGGCATCCGACTGCGCTAATGCGGTGCTCGACGGTGCAGATGCAACTATGACATCGAATGAAACGGCTGTAGGCGACTATCCTGTTGTTACTGTTGACACGATGAGCCGTATTTCTTCCTATGCCACTGAGCACGGGTATGACCGTATCCCGGGCATCAGGGATGAGCATTATACGGTTTCGTCCGCCGTAGCGCATTCCGCCGTAGAGCTTGCTTCCAAGCTTGATGTGGATGCTATTGTGGCATTCACCCGTACCGGCGCCACTGTACACCGTATTTCTGCAGAGCGCCCTCAGGCCCCGATTTTCGGCCTGACTACTGATGTCCACACGAAGTCCTTCCTGAACCTGAGCTGGGGTACCCAGGGCATCCAGCTTGGCAGGGATTACCATGGGCTTACCCGTGCTGAACTGATGCAGCTTGCAGATGAGGCTGTTAAGGATACCGGCAAAGTCAAAGATGGCGATACCATCGTTGTTGTTTCTTGCTCACCGGCTGCTACTGAGGCAGGATCTACTGATTCCGTGTATGTCCATGTAATTGGCCATGAGGATTGATCCTGACTTGGATTGATTTCAGCAAAGGCGGAGCAGCTGATGGGCTGCCCCGCCTTTCGTATAGCTTTTATATAGGCAGAGTGTTATCTGACCGGGCCTGAAGGGGTCGAGCCGATGACCTTGACCATTGCTCCGCGGGGGAGGAAATCATAAAGCCATTTGGCTTCTGCGGGGTTCATATTGACGCAGCCGTGGGATTTGGGCACACCCCGGGCAATCCCGTTTATATTCCATGGGGCCGAATGGAAGCCTTCTCCGCCGTGGAAATAGCTTATCCACTGGACGTCCGGTGTAACATAGTCGTCGCCGCGCATCGTCTGCAGGGGCAGCTTTGAAGCTACGAAATATGTCCCTGCATGTGTAGGGGTATCTGGTTTGCCTGTAGAAACATTGAAAGTCTGGACGAGTGTAGTGCCTTTATATGCATACATCTGCTGACGGCTGAGGTCTACCAGTGCCCAGGGGTCCCCATCTGCGGCATCGTACCGCAATACCCGGTTCCTGACGGCGAATTTCGTTACCTCTGCAGATACTGTGAGGGTCGCACCGCGCCCTTCACGCAGGCTGGTGATGACCTCGGCAGATGTTTTATCGGTATCGGTAACAGCAACACCGTCAGTGCCATGGGTAACGACTGATATCACACCTCCTGTGCTGCTGACGTTCTGGGTCTGGTCAACTTTTGCCTGGTTGAGGGCTTTGGGGAGGGCTGTTTTCAGAAACTGGCGGGCAGCCCCTTCATCATAGGCAAGGTCTATGGTTTTATGCGCCCGGTTGAGGCTGAAGGATATCCAGGATGCCAGTGTTGCTGAGGGGATAGTGTATATTTTTTTCGATCCGTTGGAAATACTGATTCTTGAGAAGATACGTGTATTTGCCTGCTGCGCTGCAGTGCGGGCAGCTTCATCGGGGACCAGCGGCTTGGCGGGGTCAAGCTGTATATGGGCATGCGTATTTTCGCCGGGATGGGCCAGCATCTTTGACAGGGCGGCCTGTACTTCATCCATGGGGACGGTTTTCCCGCTTTTGCCGCCGAACGATACGAATTTCCCTGCCGAGCTGTCATATTCAACCCTCGGCTCCTGGGCTCCGTCGTTATTGGCAAGAGCGTCAGCAAGATGGTTCTGGACAGCAGCGTCATCGCTGCGGGCAACAAACGATATATTCTTTTGGGTGAAAGGGTTGAGCCGGGAGAAAGATGACCCGTCCTTTGCGCTGAAAACGGCATCTACTGTTTTAGCGATATCGACTTTAACGCCTATATCCTCCAGGGACAGCTTCTTCTCTGCAGCCCCGTCTGCAGTTACCGTCAGCGTTGTTCTGCCGGCCATGTCCTGTATGGTTTCGGCGACCTGCTCCCTTGTCTGGCCTGAGATATCCCGTGCCCCAAGGGTCACTCCCGGGGCGACACGGTTCCGATAGTATGCAAAAGCCGCATAGCCGCCGCCGAAGAGTGCGAGAAGAAGAGCTGCAATAACCGCTATGGATATAGCCCTGAGCTTTTTTCCTTTCTTCGGACCAGGCTTTTTAGTGGTATTCTGAGAGCTGGCCATACCTAGCAGGATACACCTTAAACCTTACAAAATAAGGCGGCAGGGACAATCCGGGGTGCAGGTTTTGTGTCGGTTTCCCCAGTGCGGGGAAGGGATGCTTATCACGGCTGCAGGCGAGCGGGATTCCCTGTATGTGATTTATTTCACAAGCAGCCAGAACGTTCTGGTCCCAGGCCTCAGGCGGCGGTATTGTGGCGCCGTGTGTATTCGTTCAGTATCCCGATTATTGACTTTGCATCAACGATAGTACCGTTAAGGGCCAGCTCATATGCCTTATCCAGAGGGATCGCCCGTGCTGCGGAGGAGGGGGATTCCGGCCCGAGAGTACCGCGCCGGACTTCGGCCAGGCCGGTAGCCCTGTAGATGATCGTGTGCTGTGTTGAGAAGCTCGGGGTATTCACAAACCGGACAACCTGGGCATAATCCTGTGCCCGGTATCCTGCCTCTTCCTCAAGCTTCAGGGCAGCAATATCTTCGGGATGCTGCCCCTGCTCAGTGGCATGCCCGGCTGGGAGCTCAAGCGTCCATGAGTGGTTAGGCACGCGGTACTGTTCAATCAGGATGACTTCTTCGTTATCGGTAATAGGCAGGACGCATATGGTATCCCCATCATTCTCGCGCAGTATATACCGTTCAAAATGGCCTATCTCAGTGCTGCTCAGGCTTACACGGTCAATATCGAAATAGTGTGTGGAAAGGACTTCCTCGCGTTTTTCTTCACGTATGGGGGAAACCCGCCATGGGTCGAATTCACGGTATGTTTTTTCTGCCATATAACTCACTTCCTTGTAAGGATGCTTAGTATCATTCCTATTCTAGCTGTGGTAAAACGATGAGTAAAGACGGGGGCACCTGGTGTCGCGCGGAGCCGGCAGATATACATGCATGTGGTGTGTTGGTCTGTGATCTGTAGTACATTTAATCCTGTTATATATAAGGTTTTATGTACGATGCCTCGGTATCCCAATTGGTAGAGGAAACAGCCTCAAAATCTGTGCAGTGTGGGTTCGAGTCCCACCCGAGGCACAACGGTGTATAATGAATATATATACTTATGCACAGTATAATTCAATTGAAGTTCGCTCAATGTGGAGAGGCCTGTCAGACGTCCTTCCACGAGGAGGGCAATTATGGTTGCTGAAGAAAAGGCTGATACGGAAGGCCTGCCTACCGTCGTCGTAGCCGAAGATGAGGCGCTGAACCGCCTCGATATTATTGAGTCCCTCAACGAGAACGGCTATAACGTTATCGGGGAGGCTGCCAATGGGCAGGAAGCTGTAGACAGGGTTCGCGAGCTTAAGCCTGACATCGTTGTAATGGATGTTAAGATGCCTGAAAAAGACGGTATCACGGCTGCGCGCGAGCTTAACGAAGATTTCCTTGCCCCGGTTGTAATGCTTACGGCATTTTCTCAGAAAGACCTCGTTGCAGAGGCTGTCGATGCCGGTGTTATGGCATATGTGGTCAAGCCGTTTGTCCCCGAGCGCCTGTTCCCGGCACTGGCAGTGGCGCAGGAGCGGTTTAAACAGATGAAGGCGCTGCGCGACAGGATCAGCGGCATCCCTGATTCAGGCGCATCTTCTGCTGATGCGTCAGAAAGCCTTGCCGCTGCTGATAAGGAGATACAGGATCTCCGCGAACAGGTCGATGAGCTTAAAAACCGGCTGGAGAGCAGGAAGCATGTGGATAAGGCAAAGGGGCTTCTTATGCAGCACATGGGTCTGACCGAACAGGAAGCTTTCCGCTGGATACAGAAAACATCCATGGACCGCCGGCTGACGATGATGGAAGTCGCCGATGCGGTCGTCCAGCAGATCGAAGAAAGCAGGGGCTGAGGCTGCGGCTGTTTCCGGCCTTTATGTGGTGTAGGCGCCTGGACCGGCGGCAGCGCAGCGTACCCGCGCCTGCTTGGCAGGGAGATCCGGCTTCTGCGAAATCAGTATCCTGCCTTTCTAGAGGCAGGCCCTTAAAATAGGAATATGGCTGAAACATATCCTGCAAAAAGCACAAACGGTCCCCGCGCCAAACGCCTGCTTGTAGTTGACGGGCATTCCCTGGCTTTCCGCGCATACTTTGCTTTGCCGGCGGAGAGCTTTTCAACTTCGGACGGCCAGGCCACGAATGCTGTTTACGGCTTTACAACCATGCTTGCCCAGGTGCTTAAGAACAGGCGGCCCAGCCATGTGGCAGTGGCGTTTGATGTTAAAGGCGGGACTTTCCGCAACCGGCTGCTGCCTGAATATAAAGGTACGCGCGATGCTGCCCCTGAAGACCTCCTGTCCCAGCTGCCTCTTATCCAGGACCTTCTCAGGGCGTTGGATATCAGCTATGTGGAGAAACAGGGCCTTGAGGGCGATGATATTATTGCTACGCTGGCTACCATGGGAGAGGAGGAAGGATACGAAACCTTCGTCCTGTCAGGGGACAGGGATGCCTTCCAGCTTGTCGATGATTCTATAACCGTGCTTTATCCGGGACACCATTTCAAAGACCTGAAACCTATGACCCCTGAAGCGGTACGCGAGAAATATAAGGTAGCCCCTGCACAGTACCCGGACCTGGCTGCGATGAGAGGGGAACAGGCCGATAATATCCCTGGTGTTCCGGGAGTCGGCGACGGGTACGCTGCAAAATGGATCAATGAGTTTGGCGGGCTGCAAGGGATAATCGAACACGCATCTGAGATTGGGGGCAAAAAAGGTGAAGCCCTGCGCAGCAGCATCGATCAGATCCTTCTTAACCGTAAAGTGAATGCGCTGGTGCGGGATGCGGACCTTGGCGTAGATCTTGATGATTTCAAGCTCCATGAACCGCATATCACTGATGTGGATGCCGTTTTTACTTCCCTCCAGTTCGGACGTAATATCCAGAACCGTATCCTTGGGGCTATGGCCATAGCTGAAGGGCGCGATGAAAAAAGTGCAGCAGTATCTGTGCAGGGCAGCCGACAGGCACACCAGGAAGGTTTCCCGGAAGGCAGGCTTCAGCCCGATTCCGGGCCTTTATCCGCGCAGGCCGGCAACAGGAGGGGGGCCGGGAATGGGTTTGAAGACAGTGCCGACGATATCAACCCTTCCCGTATTACTGTTATTGAGCCCGATCCACTGTATATCCCGGCATCTGCAGCATCTTCAGAAGCAGCAGAAGCTCCGTCCGTGTCCTTGCCTGATGGGTCTGGCGGGATGTCTGCCATCCGCTGGCTTGAGGAAAATATCCGGGATGCTTTTTCCGGTACATCAGTTTCCAACCCTTCAGATACTTCGTTTCCAGGAACGCAGCCTTCCGGAGAGCCCGGCCATGTATGGGTGATGAATATCCGAGGCACAGTCGAGAAGAGTGTCAGCAGCGCGCAGTCAGTCTCTTTCATGACCAGCGAAGGCTCAGCCTGTGTTATTGCTGCCGAAAATATCCACAGGGACAGGCAGCTGAGGGATATGCTCAGGACGGTGTGCCGTGGCTGCTCGGGGAGCCTTGTTATCCATGATTTCAAGAAGCATATACACCTGTTAAGCTCATTAGGGATCACAGCTGAAAGCAGCGAAGATATCCCTGTCCCGCTAAGCGATACGAAACTTGAAGGGTATCTGGTTCAGCCCGACGCTACTGCAAGGATTCAGAGCGCCAGTCAGTATGCCGGATACTTTTTGCATATCGATACGGACGAGGCCGCTGAGCCTGCTGCGGAGCAGGGGGCTTTTGATTTTGACGGCGGGGCAGGTGATGCCCCGGCAGATACTGTTGACTCTGCAGAAGCAGGGAAGCGGCAGGCCGTGCGCGATGCCCGCGAGTGCGCATATGTCCTGGCAATGCATGAACTGTTTTTCCCTGTTATCGCAGCGCGTTCCCAGATAAGCCTATTAAAGGATATTGAACTGCCGGTATCGCGTGTCCTGGCACATATGGAAATAGCCGGTTCGGGCGTTGACCAGCAGCGTCTGCTGGATATGAGGGATTCTTTTACGTCCCAGGCCCAGCAGGCCCAGCAGGTAGCCTGGGACCAGGCCGGGAAAGAGATCAACCTGCAAAGCCCCAAACAGCTGCAGTCTGTACTGTTTGATGATATGGGCCTGGCCGCCACAAAGAAGACAAAAAGCGGAAACTATACGACAAATGCTGCGGCGCTGCAGGAATTATATATCAGGTCTGTCCATAATGAACGGGCGAATACTTTCCTGGGGGCCCTCCTGCGGCATCGTGAAGTCAATAAGCTTAAGCAGATAGTCCAGACCCTTATGGATTCAGTAAATACCCATGATGGCCGTATCCATACGACATTTGAGCAGACCGTTGCGGCTACAGGCCGGTTAAGCTCTACAGACCCGAACCTGCAGAACATCCCTAACAGGAATGTTGAGGGGCGGGAGATCCGTGCGGCATTTGTGCCTTCGCAGGGCTATGTATCCCTGCTGAGCTGCGATTATTCGCAGGTGGAGCTGAGGCTTATGGCGCATTTATCACAGGATGAAGCGCTGATCGAAGCATTCAGGTCAGGTGCTGACTTCCATAAATATGTTGCTTCACTGGTGTATGACATCCCTATTGACCGGATCACAGCTGACCAGAGGTCCCATATCAAAGCGATGAGCTACGGCCTTGCTTATGGGCTGAGTACATATGGGCTTGCCCAGCAGCTGGGGATATCCCCTGCACAGAGCGATGTGCTGAAAGCCAAGTATTTTGCTACTTTCGGCAAGGTCCATGACTATCTTGAATCCCTTGTCTCCCAGGCAAAATCGAGAGGCTATACGGAAACGATGTTCGGGCGCAGGCGCTATTTCCCGCAGCTGCGGTCCCCGCGCCGCCAGCTCAGGGATGCCGCTGAGCGTGCAGCGCTTAATGCGCCGATCCAGGGGTCTGCTGCCGATATCATGAAGATCGCTATGGAGAAAGCATATACGCAACTATGCGAGGCGCGGGTAAAAAGCCGCATCATCCTTCAGATCCACGATGAACTGGTAGTGGAACTTGCAGCGGGGGAGGAAGAGGAAGTCACCGGGATTGTCAGGGAGGCGATGGAACACGCAGTTGATCTTGCCGTCCCTCTGGATGTCTCTACCGGGACCGGCACAGACTGGCAGCTTGCAGCCCATTAAAGCCGTTTTTGAGGATCCGTACAGATTACAGATATTGGTAATCGATAGTTAGAAAGGAAAGGCTGTATGACAGATACATCTGCATCTGAATCAGGCGGCGCAGTGCTGTCCCTTAAGGACACAGTTTCGGTTCTGGAAGACCTGTATCCTCTGCGGTATGCGGAAGACTGGGATGAGCCGGGGCTTATCGTCGGCAGCCTGGGCTGGCCGGTCCGCACTGTCTATTGTGCTGTAGACCCTACATATGAAGTGGTGCAGGATGCGATCAGGCATCATGCGGATCTGCTGATCACCCATCACCCTCTGTTCTTCCGTGCTACGCATACTGTCGGGGGACAGGGCTTCCGGGGGGAGATAGTCTCTGAGCTCATCGGGCACCGTTGCGGGCTGTGGGTCGGGCATACGAATGCTGACAGTGCGTACCGCGGCCAGGCACAGGCTTTCATCGAGCGGCTCCATCTCAAAGATCTCGGCCCCCTGCTGCCGGTAGAAGATGCATCTGCCTGCGGCCCCGTAGGGCTCGGGCGTATTGGGGAGCTGGAGGTGCCGCAGGATCTGGAAAGTTTTGCCCGTGCAGTAGCCCGCATCCTTCCTGAAACCAGGCTTGGCATCACTGTTGCAGGGGATCCTGATATGACGGTAAGCAGGGCAGCAGTCCTCCCGGGATCGGGGGATTCCATGATTGCCGACGCTGCTGCCAGCGGGGCTGATGTCTATATCACCAGTGACCTGCGGCATCATCCTGTCACAGATGCCCTTGAACAGGCCAGGCATGAGGCGCGCCTGCGCGAAAGCTTTGCAGCCCGCGGGGATCTGCATCCCAGGCCCGCTTTTATCAATACCCCGCACTCCGCTATCGAAAAATTATGGATGTCAACATATGGGATCTATGACATCCCTGAGGCGATAGCTGATAAATTCGGGGAGCAGTACCGCCCTGAGATGATACTGTCAGATATCAATACTGATCCGTGGAGTTTAAGGATCTGACAGACGTACAGGAATACAGGATCGGGGCGTAAAAATAAAGGCTTTGCCTGCGTAAAGGGCAAAGCCGGGTTAATGCTTAAAAAGTGTGTATGAAATTGGCTGTTAGCTGTTGGGATTATTGGTGTGTGGTGGGGTGATTATGGTGTGAGACCATAATGTATGGCATCTGGTGGAAGGCTTCCTCATTGTGTGGTATGCGATACGCGAATGGTTAAAAACGGGAAAACCCGTGCAGGAACAACCCGGTGGCGATGCGCGAACTGTGGTGCTAGCCGAGTCCAACACCGTGACGAGATGAAGAAGAGCCAAGACGCAGAATTGTTTGTATCGTGGCTCTTCCATAACGTGCCAGCGCGCTCATTGCCTATTGCGCGGGCAACATTAACGCGCCATATTGCCTGGTGTTGGAATGTTCCTGTTCCACGACCACCTGTGACTGGTGTCGTTGAATCCCAGATCCTCATGGACGGAATCTATCTGCCCTATGGGTGGTGTCTTCTGATTGCTATGAATACCAAGCATGTTCTTGCGTGGCAATGGTGCACACGAGAAAGCACAGCCTCGTATACAGCTTTGTTACATCAGCTTGTTAAGCCTGATTGCGTGTGTTTAGACGGTGGAATCGGTGCTCATACAACCTTAAAGAATGTGTGGCCTGAGGTGAAGGTTCAACGCTGTTTAGTGCATGTTGCTCGTAATGTTCGTACGTATCTAACGAGTCATCCTCACTCTGACGCTGGTAGAAGCTTGTTAGGCTTAAGTAAAAAGCTACTCAAGGTAGAAACCATAAACCAAGCAATACAATGGGAAGAACTCTTGAACCAGTGGTATCAAACCTATGGGCATCTCATCCATGAGAGAACAAGGAATCCACGCTACCCGTATGAGTCTCCAGCATGGTGGTATACCCATAACAGACTCAGGAAAGCCTATCGGCTTTTAGAACGGTTAACCAAGAAACAGAATCTGTTTACCTATCTCGACCCTGATTTACGAGAACACGGAGTACTCTTACGGTCTACGAATCGGCTAGAAGGCGGACCAAACAAAACGATTCGTAGACTTTTGCTCGTGCATACTGGGTTAAGCGAACCTCACATGCGATGCGCCGTGGAATGGATTCTTCAAAGCATGAGTGAAAAAACCTATTACTATCACTGATTATCTTCGTCAACACTGTCACGAACAGGTACATGAAGTAAACAAGCAGCCAATAGACACGCAAAAAGAAGACACTATGGAAAACCATAGTGTCTTCATCAACTTTGATCCCGGAGAACTAGGTCTCCACCATGGATGGGCAGGCAGAAGCTATTAAAACAACACACCCGCCCATACACACTTTTTGAGCATTAACCCCTATTTCGTTCATAATTTTCTCCTGCATCTTTGTATTTATTTTATAACATTTTTCTACCATATCAAAATTAATGATGAAACCAGAAAACATCAAACCTTTGAAATCTGCTGTCTCAGATTTGTTCTATTTTTCTCCCGTTTGCAAAGTCTCAATTTCTCCCTCTAACCACTTTAATTCTGCTTGGAGCATGGTCATTCCCAAATTGAATAATTGCTGGGCAGAGCGTGGTGCATATTGCTCCCCTGTTTCTTGAAGTTTCAAGACCTGTAAGTCCTCTTCTAGAATTTTCTTACGCGCATCAAAAGCCTGCAATAAATCCTTTGGTGACATATTCTGACTATTAGCTAAGGCCGTCATGAAATGTGAATTAGCTGGTTGGCGATCTATTAAACGCTGTTTAGTTTTTTCTGTCAAAACCGTTGAGCCCAAGCCCGTAATAGCATACTCTTTTTTATCTTTTCCTTTTGCTGGTGCACTTTTAGCAAGCTCTTTCTTCTCCAGCTTATCAAGAACATAGTAAATTGAAGAGAAACCAACCTCGGTCCACTTCCGCATTCCTCTATCCTCAATTAACTTTTCAATCTGATAGCCATGTCTAGGCTGCTCTGCCAATAGTCCTAGAATCAACTCTTCTGTTAAAGATGTCTTAATGCTCATTTTTTACTGCCTACTTCTTTTTGATGGGATGACGAATGATTGTTTTCAGCTTATCTGGCGCCACTTTACGGACATCACCAATATAGATTTCATGGTGCATACGTTCATCGGTAATATCCAGTTGATATCCCTCTTCTTCCATGTAAGCATGCATGCGTTCAACTGTTGCAGGCTCATCATTGTAGGAACCAATATGCAGACATTGAACACACAACCCCTCATCATAGGTAAAATATTCAACCTTAGAAAAATCCATTTTCTTCTTGACGGTCGTTTGCGCAACTGCCCAGTCAAAATCTTCCTTACTGACAAAATCAGGTAAGCGAAGAATGGCGATAAAATGAAAATCACTCTTACGATTGTAGTCAGCACCTGTGATTCCCTCCTGCCACCAGAAACCTTCCAAGGGTGGGACAACGAAATCGAAATACCCCTCCATCTTGTAATTTGTCTTCTTGCTCATTTTAATGGCATAGGCCAGCGGATAAAGTAAAGCAATAGCTTGCTTATATTCGCCACCTTCTTCATTAGGATCACCTTGTCCCCGAACTGCCAAAAAGTTCATTTTAGGAACCTTGACAATCATTGGATTAGTCTTTGTCGGATAGAACTCCTTCAGCTCTTTTTTGAAATCAAATGCCATGATGTTTCCCTCCTTTTGATAGGGGTTTAACTTTTTATTCTAGCGCTAGAATACTACCTATCCATATTCTACCACTAGAATATATTCTGTCAAACAAAAAACAGCAAACCGTGAAGTCTACTGCTCTTACACTATTTTAATTTTTGCTAAC
>ERZ773263.248-NODE-248-length-40595-cov-8.177627_pt1 | contig 40595 bp, 41 predicted proteins | sample MGYA00511076_ERZ773263 | MGnify/ENA primary metagenome ERZ773263 (study PRJEB29015, sample SAMEA2738155) | human oral metagenome | biome: human oral; feature: human-associated habitat; material: saliva | place: China | collected 2195 ... | reverse complement strand
GGCTACACGAATGGTGTAGAGAATTATTCTCGCCACATGGACGGACGGAGTGAAGGTGAGCCACCTTATACCTTGCTTGATTTCTTCCCTGATGATTTTTTAATCATGGTAGACGAAAGTCACATGACGATGGGGCAAATCAAAGGTATGTATAATGGTGACCGTTCTCGGAAAGAAATGTTGGTTAATTATGGATTTCGCTTACCTTCTGCCTTGGATAACCGTCCGTTGCGTCGGGAAGAATTTGAAAGTCATGTGCACCAGATTGTCTATGTATCTGCTACGCCAGGGGATTATGAGCGGGAGCAGACGGATACAGTAATTGAGCAAATTATTCGACCAACTGGACTGCTGGATCCAGAAGTTGAAGTGCGTCCGACTATGGGGCAAATAGATGATCTTTTAGGGGAAATCAATGCGCGTGCAGAGAAGAATGAGCGAACCTTTATCACAACGTTGACTAAAAAGATGGCAGAAGATTTGACGGATTACTTTAAAGAAATGGGTGTTAAGGTCAAATACATGCACTCAGATATCAAGACTTTAGAGCGGACAGAAATTATCCGCGACCTGCGGTTAGGTGTCTTTGATGTTTTAGTCGGAATTAACCTGTTGCGTGAGGGAATTGATGTGCCAGAGGTTAGTCTGGTTGCCATTCTTGATGCAGACAAGGAAGGTTTCTTACGCAATGAGCGTGGTTTGATCCAAACCATTGGTCGGGCTGCCCGTAATAGTGAAGGCCACGTCATCATGTATGCTGACACGATCACAGATTCCATGCAAAAAGCTATGGATGAAACCGCCCGTCGTCGGGCAATCCAGATGGCTTATAATGAAGAGCATGGCATTGTACCGCAGACCATCAAGAAAGAAATCCGTGACCTAATTAGCGTGACCAAGGCAGCCCTGCCAGACAAGGAAGAAACCGTCGAAATCGAAAGCCTCAACAAGCAAGAGCGCAAGGACATGGTTAAGAAACTGGAAGGTCAAATGCAAGAAGCGGCTGGTCTTCTGGACTTCGAGCTGGCCGCCCAAATCCGCGATATGATTTTGGAGATTAAGGCGGTGGATTAGAAAGATAAACAAAGCAAGAAGGAAAGAAGAATGCGTTACACACTCTTACTTCGCGGCATTAATGTCGGTGGGAAAAACAAGGTAGCTATGGCTGATTTGAAGGCCGATTTGACGGGACTCAGTTTTGAGAACCCTATCTCCTACATCAACAGCGGCAATCTCTTTTTTGACAATTAGGAGCACGAGAAAAAGATTAGGACGATTTTGACGGCTTATTTCAGTCAATCCTATGACTTTCCAATCCCTTTTGTCCTGCTCAGCTCTGCTATTCTCTAAGAAGAAGTGGCAAAACTGCCTGCTTGGTGGCAGGATGAGGCAGCCTATCGGCGCGATGTCCTCTTTTACCTGCCGGAAGCCAGTCACGAGCAGATAGAGGAATAGGCAAGGAACTGGTCAAATGACAGGGAGCTGCTGCATTTCGGTCAGACAGCCTTCTTTTACAGAAATAGCGATCAGGCTGACTATCTCAAGTCCAACTACTACAAGAAGCTACTCAAATCTAGTTTTTACAAGTCTTTGACTATTCGCAATGGGAAAACCTTTCAGAAAATTTTGAAGTTGGCAGATACTAGTTAAAGAGGCATTATTTTGTTTTTTTGGAAAACTAATGATGAATTGTTAATGAATATATATGTTTGAATAAAGAGAAAGAATTTTTACTTTTATTTGTATCATGCTGAAAACATTCAATAGATAGGAGAATTTATGATTGAATTTAAGGATGTTACAAAAGTGTACGATGACAAGATAGCGTTGAATCATCTGAATTTAACGCTTCAGAGTGGAGAAATTGTAGGATTAATTGGACACAATGGTGCTGGAAAATCAACAACGATCAAATCATTGGTTAGTGTGATTAATCCAACGCATGGTCGGATTTTTGTGGATGGTAAGGAATTAGCGACTAATCGGTTGGCAATCAAGAAGAAAATTGGTTATGTAGCTGATTCGCCGGATTTATTCTTACGTCTGACAGCAAATGAATTCTGGGAATTGGTTGGAACTTCTTATGATATGAGTCCTTCAGATTATGAGAAACGTTTAACGGAGCTACTGGAATTATTTGATTTTACAGCTCATCGCTATGAAGTTATTGAATCGTTTTCACATGGAATGCGACAAAAAGTATTTGTCATTGGTGCTCTTTTGTCTGATCCAGATATCTGGGTGTTGGATGAGCCTTTAACTGGTTTGGATCCGCAGGCGGCTTTTGACCTCAAACAAATGATGCGAGAGCATGCAGACAAAGGAAATACTGTTTTGTTCTCAACCCATGTTTTAGAAGTGGCAGAGCAATTGTGTGACCGTATTGCCATTCTCAAAAAGGGAGAATTGTTGTTTTACGGTACGATTGAGGAATTGAAAGGTCAACATCCTGAAAAATCCTTAGAAAGTATTTACCTCAGTTTGGCTGGTCGTAGAGAAGAGGTGAGTCCTGATGCGTCTTAAAGCGATTCGCTCCCTCATTCATGCAAATATCATTTATACGACGCAATCAACTAGGCTTTCTAGTTATCGTAAAAAACAGCAAAAAAATCCAAATAAAAAAGGAAATGTTGCTAGAAATCTAGTGATGAACTATCTCTATGCTGGAATTTTGTATGCTTGTATATTTGGTGTACAGGGTGCTTTTTTACCACTTGCTCAGAATCCAGGGCTGTTTTCGAATTTTGTCAGCGTCTTTTATCTTTTCATCTTTGCACAGGGATTTCTTTCCTTTTACAATGTTTTTTATGAAAGTAAAGACTTGCAAGCTTACCGACCTTATGCCTTTAGTGAGAGCGAAATTATGGTTGGGAAAGGATTTTCTGTTCTTTTAACTACTTTAATGGGAGTGTTTCCCATTGTTATTTACTTTATTGGTTTGCAAATGCAATCGGGTCAACCAATCTGGCTTGCAATCCCTATTCTGCTTATTTCTTTAGGAGTACTGTTTTCGACACTTATTTTCCTTCTTTTAGTTGGTGTTCATTTTATTACAAAAACAACTATTTTTAGGAAATATAAAAAGCTTGCCTCTAATATTTTACTGGCTCTTGCTACAATAATGGCTTTTGGTGCGATTTTATTGGTGAATTTGCAAAATAACTCTAACGTTAAAAACGCAATATTGCAGGATCAACCTGCTTATTTTCCGCCAATGACGATTTTTCATGCTTTCAGTATGCAACCTTTTGCTTTGAATTCCTTGCTGGGAATGGGAGCTTGGGTAGTCGTAGCTGCTATATTATTTATAATTGTTAAGCGAAAGGTTTTACCAGAATTTTATGAAGCTGCAATGACCACAACAGCAACGGTCAATAGACAAAAACGAACGAAAATTTTCAAGATGAATGGACTTAGGAACTTTCCGCAGTTTGTGTTGCGCTATCAATTAAACCTAATCAGTGATGGCTCCGTCTTATTACAAACTCTTTTGATGCCTAGTGTGTTACCTTACTTTATTCTAATTCCGTTAATGGCTAGTTTTATGCAGTATCGTGAAATGATTTCTCCTTATTTGACAACAAGATTTGCTTTTCCACTGATGTTGATAGCAACATTTGTAGCAAGTTTAAATACAGGTGGAGCAAATTTAACAGGAATTGGCATTTCACTTGAACGTGAAAATTATGATTATTTGAAAATATTACCCTTTGACATGGCACGTTATCTTAAACTTAAGTTTTGGAATTTATTTGTCATTCAATCCATTTTACCATTCATTTTATTGACAATTTTTTCCTTTATTGTTGGCGTTCAACCAGTTGCTATTGTCTTGATGATTATAGTTTGGACATTGACCTGCTTAGCATGGAGTGCTTGGGGATATCATCGTGATAAACGCCTACAAGTTACTAACTGGTCGAATGTGACGGAATTATTTAATCGTGAAAATAATTCACTAAAGATGATTTTGGGCATTGTTGCTATGATTATTTACATAATCATTATTGCAGTGAGCGCTTATTTCATTTTGGTATCACCAGATTTAGTGGGCTATTTGTTAGCAGGTACTTTTCTAATTGCTCTTGCAATGATGGCATTTTTACTGACAAATCATTATTTGAAAAAAGTTCAAGCTGAAGTAGAAAATTAAGCTGAAAGTTTTTGAATACTTACTATGTTTTTATTGCTTAGCAAGAATATATTGATAAGAGACCTATGTATTTTAGTGTGAACTTTGAAACATCTATATACTAAATTTATGCTATAATAAATACTATGTACACCAAACCAACTTCTGCTTATGTACACATTCCGTTTTGTACTCAAATTTGTTATTATTGTGACTTTTCCAAAGTTTTTATCAAAAATCAGCCTGTTGATGCTTACTTAGAGCATTTGATTCAGGAGTATAGAGCTTATGATATAAAAAAGTTGCGGACGCTCTATATTGGTGGTGGGACACCGACAGCTCTTTCAGCGCAGCAGCTGGAGTTTTTGCTAGCAGAGCTGACGAAAAGTTTGGATTTATCATCTTTAGAAGAGCTAACGATTGAGGCTAATCCAGGAGATTTGGATCCGGACAAGATTGCTGTTTTAAAAGATTCGGCTGTTAACCGAGTGTCTTTGGGTGTTCAGACTTTTGACGATCGCATGCTCAAGCAAATTGGCCGAAGTCATTTAGAAAAAGATATCTATGAGAACATCGCCAATCTGAAGCTGGCTGGATTTGACAATATCTCGATTGATTTGATCTATGCACTGCCCAAGCAGACCATGGACAACGTGCGGGAAAATGTGGCCAAGGCCATTGCACTAGACATCCCTCACATGAGTCTTTATAGCTTAATTCTAGAAAATCACACGGTTTTTATGAACCGGATGCGGCGTGGAAAGCTTCCTTTACCGAAAGAGGACTTGGAAGCAGAGATGTTTGAGTATATCATTGAGGAGTTGGAAAAAGCTGGGTTTGAACACTATGAGATTTCTAACTTTTCTAAGCCAGGTTTTGAGAGTCAACACAATCTCATGTACTGGGATAATGCGGAATATTTTGGTATTGGGGCAGGGGCTTCTGGTTATGTCAATGGGGTTCGCTACAAGAATCATGGTCCGATTCGTCATTATTTAGAGGCGGTTGAAAAAGGCAATGCGCGTGTGAATGAGGAACATCTGAGTAAGCAAGAGATGATGGAAGAAGAAATGTTTCTGGGCTTGCGCAAAAAGTCAGGTGTTTCTAAAAAGCGTTTTGAGGAAAAGTTTGGTATTTCTTTTGAGCAGCAGTATGGTCATGTAGTAACAGAATTGACTGAGCAAGGACTCTTAGTTCCTGATAAAGAAATCGTCCGTATGACTAAAAAGGGTCTTTTTTTAGGTGATACGGTCGCAGAGAAATTTATATTGGAGTAAATTATGGGTTTAACTTATCAAATGAAAATGAAAATTCCGTTTGACATGGCGGATATGAATGGTCATATCAAGTTGCCTGATGTCATTTTGCTGTCCTTACAGGTATCAGGTTTGCAGTCTATTGACTTGGGGATTAGCGACCAGGATATGCTGGAGAAATACAATCTGGTCTGGATTATTACTGACTATGATATCGATGTGGTACGGCTGCCTAAATTTGGTGAAGAAATGACGATTGAAACAGAAGCACTTTCCTATAATCGTCTCTTTTGTTATCGTCGTTTTACCGTTTTTGATGAAAATGATGTTGCTGTGATTGAAATGATGGCTACCTTTGTCCTTATGGACAGAGACAGTCGAAAAGTGCACGCTGTAGAGCCAAAGATTGTTGCGCCTTACGAGGCAGAATTTTCTAAAAAGTTGATTCGTGGACCAAAATATCCAGAACTGAAAGATTCGACCAGTAAAGATTATCATGTTCGGTTTTATGATTTAGACATGAATGGTCATGTCAACAACAGCAAGTATCTGGACTGGATTTTTGAAGTTATGGGTGCTGATTTTCTCATGAAACACGTTCCCAAAAAAGTTCACCTCAAGTATGTCAAGGAAGTGCGACCTGGTGGGCAGATTACCTCTAGCTATGATTTGAATGGATTAGAGAGCAATCATCAGATTTCCAGCGATGGTGATACCAATGCACAAGCTATGGTAACTTGGCAAGAAATTTCATAAGAGAAACAATAGAAAGAGAAGTATGACCTACAAAGGATATTTAATTGATTTAGACGGAACGATTTATAAAGGAAAAGACCGAATCCCAGCGGGAGAAGCTTTTGTCCATGAATTACAGCGTCGCAACCTTCCATATTTATTTGTGACAAATAATACGACACGTACTCCTGAGACTGTTCAAGCTATGTTGGCTGAACAATTTAATGTTGAAACGCCGATTGAAACGATTTATACAGCAACCTTAGCAACAGTTGACTACTTAAATGATAAAAATTTAGGCAAGAAAGTCTACGTTATCGGTGATGTCGGACTTAAGCAAGCCATTGCAGAAGCTGGTTATGTTGAAGATACGGATAATCCAGATTATGTAGTCGTGGGATTGGATTGGGAAGTGGACTATGAAAAATTGTCAATTGCTACGTTAGCTATTCAAAAGGGAGCTCATTTCGTAGGAACCAATCCAGATCTTAATATTCCAACGGAGCGCGGTCTCATGCCTGGAGCAGGATCGATTATTACTCTCATTGAAGTAGCAACTCGTGTGAAACCTGTTTATATCGGGAAGCCAAATGCAATTATCATGGAAAAGGCGGTTGAGCATCTAGGACTACCGCGGCAAGAAGTGATAATGGTTGGGGATAATTACCTGACGGACATTCGGGCTGGGATTGACAATGGTATCCCTACGCTTCTGGTGACAACTGGCTTTACGAAACCAGAAGAAGTGCCAGGCTTGTCAATCCAACCAGATTATGTACTTTCTAGCCTAGCGGAGTGGGATTTTGATGCGCACTAAACTGACCTTTTGGCTGAGTATGCTCTGCTTTTTAGCAGTGGCTATTTTGTTGACCATTTATCTGACTTGGCTGTTTTATCCTTTGGAAATTTCTTGGTTGCATTTAGAAAATCAAGTTTACCTCAAATCTGCAACCATTCAGCACAATTTCAATATTTTGATGAATTACCTAACCAATCCATTTCAGCAAAAGCTCTCCATGCCTAATTTTCGCTCATCAGCAGCAGGTCTGCACCATTTTCAAGTCGTGAAATATCTTTTTCATCTGGCGCAAGTTGCTTTTCTAGCAACCTTACCAGCGGTTTGTTTGTTTGTAAAAAACATTATAAAAAAAAGATATCTATCTGTCTTTTCAAAGGCGATTTTAGCTATTATTTGGTTGCCTATTGTAATTGCTGGTGTGGCGCTGGGGATTGGCTTTGATGCGTTTTTCACTCTCTTTCATCAGATTTTATTTGTTGGGGATAATACTTGGTTATTTGACTCTGCTAAAGATCCTGTTATTTGGATATTACCAGAAGAATTTTTCCTCCACGCCTTTCTTTTGTTTTTTATTCTTTATGAAGGCTTTGCTGTGGGGTTATACCTGTGGAGTCGAAAAAGCTATTTGAAGAAGGAGGAAAAATGATGTCAGCCAATCAGCAAGTGCGAAAAGATGTTAGTTTATTTTCTGCTTTGTGTCTGATTTATGTCTTCGTCATGACAATGATTAGCTTAATCTATCAGACGATTGTAACCTTGTTTCAAGCGATTCGTTATCCCGGAAATCTTGAGAGAATCCAAAAAGCAACGGAAAGTTTTATGTCACGCGATGGTAGTTATTATCTAATTGCTGTCTGTGCAGGAGTATTTATCTTTTGGTTGTATCGGGACGGAAAATTATTTAAGTCTGATTTACGAACGCAGAAAAGGGTCATGACTCCCAAAACGTTTGGAATAGTTTTATCATTCTTACTTCTGGGTCAATTAGGTTTTGTACTCTTTAATCAAATATTTGAGGCAGTATTGAATATCTTTGGATTTAGCTTATTTAAAGCCATTGAATCAGCTTCCGCGGGCTCAGATAGTGTAACGATGTTTTTGTATGCAGGTTTTTTCGGTCCTGTTTCAGAAGAATTGATTTTTCGCGGGGCAGGCTTACGAACATTTGAAAAATATGGAAAAGTCTTTGCGATTTTGATGTCTTCCCTCATATTTGGTTTATTTCATGGAAATATCCCGCAGTTCTTTTTTGCAGCTTTTGTTGGAATTATCTTCTCTTATGTGACCTTGGAGTATTCAATTCTCTGGGCAATGGTTTTCCACGTTTTTAATAACTTGGTCATCGGAGATGGTTTAACTTATTTGTATTCGTTTTTGCCGGACGATATAGGTGGTCTCTTACACTTATTTATCCTGCTAGTCGGTGCAAGTGTCGCAGTAATTTTCCTGATTAAAAACAAAGCAGACATAAAAATGTATGTACAAGAAAATCGTTCATTTCCAGGGGCCTATAGGCAAGCTTTTCGTTCTGTTTGGTTCTGGATTTTTACAATCTTCATGTTTTTAACATCTTTGACCTTGATAAGTCATTTGTGAAAGAAGATTTTTGAAAGGACTTTCAACTTTCTTTCATTTATGATAAAATAAAGGTAACAAAAGAGGAGCGTGTCAATCATGGAACAAACATTTTTTATTATAAAACCAGACGGCGTAAAACGTGGCTTGGTTGGAGAAGTACTGAAGCGCGTAGAACAACGTGGTTACAAAATCGAACGTTTGGAAATGAGAACCAACGTTTCAAATGAGTTAATTGATCAGCATTATGAAGCCCTATTAACGAAAGATTTTTATCCTTCAATCCGTGATTATATGACAAGCGGATCTGTGATTATCGGTGTTTTATCGGGAAGCCAAGTGATTTCAGGTTGGCGTCACATGATGGGCGCTACTCGTCCGGAAGAAGCTCTACCAGGAACTATTCGCGGAGATTTTGCACAAGCAGCTGAAGCTGGTGAAACGATTCGAAATGTTGTTCATGGTTCAGATTCTGAAGAGTCTGCCAAACGGGAAATTGCGCTTTGGTTTGGTAATCATTAAAACATAGTAGTATAAATTCGAGAGAGTACAGATAGCGATTGCTTTTGTTCTCTCTTTTTTACTATCCGAATTGTACTGGGTGTGTTATAATAAAAAGGAATTGGAAATGTTTTAATATACTGAAAATTGATTGTTTTATCAAGGAGGAGATATGTCAGACAAACAAATTCATTTGGTTATCGTGACGGGAATGAGTGGAGCGGGAAAGACCGTGGCCATCCAGTCTTTTGAAGATTTGGGCTATTTTACGATTGATAATATGCCCCCCACGCTGGTTCCTAAATTTTTGCAGTTAATCGAAACAACGCAAGACAACGACAAGATTGCTATGGTTGTAGATATGCGTAGTCGTTCCTTCTTTTCTGAGATTCAGAAAGTTCTAGATGAGATTGAAAGTAACGCTGGACTTGATTTTAAGATTTTGTTTTTAGATGCGGCAGATACAGAATTAGTTGCACGTTACAAGGAAACGCGGCGTAGCCACCCCTTAGCAGCAGACGGTCGTATTTTAGACGGGATTAAGTTGGAGCGGGAATTACTTGCGCCGCTGAAAAATATGAGTCAAAATGTAGTAGACACGACCGAATTAACACCGCGCGGGTTGCGTAAAACCATTTCTGAACATTTTTCAGATCCAACGAAACTCCAATCGTTTCGCATTGAAGTGGTGAGTTTTGGCTTTAAATATGGTATTCCGCTAGATGCCGACCTTGTTTTTGATGTACGTTTTTTACCAAATCCATATTACCAACCAGAACTTCGCAATCAAACAGGACTTGATAAACCAGTTTATGATTATGTGATGAATCATACGGAGTCAGAAGAATTTTATCAGCACTTAGTGGCTCTTATCAAACCGATTTTACCCGGCTATAAAAAAGAGGGGAAATCTGTTTTAACAATTGCTGTTGGTTGTACAGGCGGTCAACACAGAAGCGTAGCTTTTGCACAACGTCTAGCAGATGATTTGGCAAGTGAATGGACCGTTCATTCATCACATCGAGACAAAGACCGCAGAAAGGAAACGGTGAATCGTTCATGAGGAGACCGAAGATTGCTGTTATTGGTGGTGGAACCGGAATTTCGGTCATTTTGGACAGTTTACGTAAGAAAGATGTAGACATTGCTGCTATTGTGACGGTCGCTGATGACGGAGGAAGTTCGGGGGAATTGCGAAAAAACATTCAACAATTAACACCACCTGGTGATTTGCGAAATGTTTTGGTAGCTTTATCGGACATGCCGCGCTTTTATGAAAAAGTTTTTCAATATCGCTTTGCGGAAGAAGATGGTGCTTTAGCTGGACATCCACTTGGGAACTTGATTATTGCAGGTATTTCAGAAATGCAAGGGTCGACTTACAATGCTATGCAGCTACTGACTAAGTTTTTCCACACGACTGGCAAAATTTATCCGTCTTGTGATACACCTTTAACGCTTCATGCTGTTTTTGCAGACGGAAGTGAGGTCGCTGGAGAAAGTCATCTTGCAGAACACCAAGGTATGATTGAGCGGGTTTATGTGACCAATACCTATAATGATCAAAAACCAACTGCTAGTCGAAAAGTGGTAGAGACGATTTTAGAAAGTGATATGGTCGTTTTGGGACCAGGGTCATTGTTTACCTCTATCTTACCCAATATGATGATTGAAGAAATTGGACAAGCTCTTTTAGAAACCAAGGCGGAGATTGCCTATGTCTGCAATATTATGACCCAGCGTGGTGAAACGGAGCATTTCACAGATAGTGACCACGTGGCTGTTTTGCATCGACATTTAGGAAAACGATTTATTGATACTGTTTTGGTGAATATTGAGGAAGTTCCTCAAGAGTATATGAATTCTAATAAATTTGATGAGTATTTGGTGCAGGTTGAGCATGATTTTAAAGGTTTGAAAGAGCAAGTACCTCGTGTCATTTCGTCTAATTTTCTTCGCTTGGAAAATGGCGGAGCTTTTCATGATGGTGAATCAGTCGTCGATGAACTTATGCAGATTATACAGGTGCGCAAATGAGTTTTACCATTAAAGTGAAAGAAGAACTGCTTGGTCTAGGCAAAAAAGATAAAACGGAATTATCTGCTATCATTAAGATGTCAGGCAGTTTAGGAATTTCTAGTCAAGGCTTAACATTATCTGTTACGACAGAAAATGCAAAAATTGCTCGTCATATTTATGAATTGTTGGCGGCTTTTTATAAAGTCAAGTCGGATATTCGTCATTATCAAAAAGCGAATCTTCGGAAAAACCGTGTTTATACTGTTTTTTTAGATGAAGGTGTGGAACAAATTTTAGCCGATTTACATTTGGCAGACTCCTTTTTTGGAATTGAAGCAGGCATTGACCAAGCTATTTTATCAGATGATGAAGCGAGCCGAGCTTATTTGCGGGGAGCTTTTTTGTCAACTGGCAGTATGCGTGATCCAGATTCTGGGAAATATCAGCTGGAAATCTTGTCGGTCTATTCTGACCATGCGGAGGATTTAGCAGCTTTGATGCGAAAGTTTTTATTGGATGCCAAGACAATTGAGCGCAAAAAAGGAGCGGTGACCTATCTGCAACGAGCTGAAGATATTATGGACTTTTTGATTGTGACTGGTGCTATGAAAGCAATGACTGAATTTGAGTCGGTCAAGCTCTTGCGAGAGGCTAGAAATGATCTGAATCGGACGAATAATGCGGAAACGGCGAATATTGCTCGAACGGTGACAGCTAGCATGAAAACCATTCACAACATTAGCAAAATCATTGACACAGTTGGTTTAGAAAGCTTGCCGTTTGATTTGCAAGAGGTTGCTTATCTGCGTGTCAATCATCCGGATTATTCTATCCAGCAGTTGGCAGAAAGTCTTAGTAAGCCTTTGACGAAAAGTGGTGTCAATCATCGCTTAAGGAAAATCAATAAAATTGCAAATGAATTGTAGGAAATACAAAGAAGTACGGTTTTTGTGTTATATGCAGAATCAATTTAGGGATTTCCGTGAAAACTTTACAGCTAAGTGGTAAGAGTTTGTAGAATCAGAAAAAAATTCAATATTTATAATGTTTAAGTAACTTAGAGAGTTGATTATTCAACTCTCTTTTTGTTTGTTTAAAACAAGTAGGAAAGGAGAAGTGTTGATGAAATATAAAAATCCCTTATTACTAGTTTTAAGAAATTAAGTCACATTATTTCAGTATTGACTATCCAAATATTTATTAAAGTATGAATGAAGAGTGATAGCTATGGAAAAAAATATTTTTTATGAACAGTTGATAAAGAGTGAACCATTAGGCTTCATTGACCCATTCGCTGATTTAGGAGAATTTGATCGATTTCAGCTAAAGTTCAAAAGTCCAGTAAGAGAATTAGTAAATAAGTATTCAGGTGAACGCTATAGCCCACAATGGCAAAAGAAAATAGAAGAGATGAGAAGCCTCTACATTCAATATCAGATAAGTATTAGAGAAGATGATACAGAAAATACTTTTGAAACAAAAGTTAGAAAGCAATCTGATAAAGAGAGTTTTGAAGAAGATGTTATAACATACCTTAAATTAGGCTTTCGTTTTGCAGAAATTGAAAAAAAGATGAATCGATCTGCTAAACGACTGCGTAGTCAATGGAAACGTAGTCAATATGTAGAAACTCATCCTGCAGTAATCTATAATAAGCAAGATTTACAAGCTGGTTATGCAAAGTCAAAAAGTTATTTACCAGGAAGTATGAAACTGAAAGGAGAACATAATGAGGATTTTTTATAGTCGAGGAAGAAATTAACTTACGTGAAAATATGAGGAGGAAATTATATGATTTTGTTGTTTATTGTATTGTTTGTTATAGGAGTGTGCATTTCGTTTAGTGGAGCATTTATTATAGCTAAAAATACAGATATCGGATTTGATTTGATTGGTGAGAAAGACTTCTATGTACATCTAACTGCTTTGGGATGGATATTGAGTATCTTTTTAATTATTGTAGGAGGGGGAATGATGTACTTCTCATATATTGAGTTGGCACCATATTTTGTAAGTGTATTTGACTTCAAACTATAACTAGTGAAGGGATATGAGAGTCCTAAAAATCATGAAAAAGATTGATTTATTAAAATGCTTATCCATCATCATAAAAGACGGATTAAGAACAAAAAAATTTAAGAATAGCCATCTAAAACTCATCTCTTCAGCTGAAGAAGAAACAATGTGTAGCCATTGCTACTATGGTTGGGGTAAAGACAAAGGAGAATTATGCAGCTAGAGACAATTTACCATCTCATCCTAAAAAATGGGATTAGAAACTATAAGTTTAAGAACAGTCAATTAAAACCTAAAACTGCTCCTGAAGAAGAAAATAAAGGTTCTATCTTTGGCTACCGTTCTAAAGATGATATGGTTCATGCTACTGGAGTCGTTTTAACCTCGTTAGAAGCCATTCTAGAGAATCAGGATAGATTTTCTCATTGGACACCAAATGTTTATCGATATGGAGCTTATAGCGACAAAAAAAGACGGATTACACGAGGACACAACGAAGAGAATCTTAGACAAATTAACACTTTTTACATTGACTTTGATATTACTTCATCAGCTGAAGAAATGTCCTCTGGAGACATCCTGAATGTGGCAATGGATTTGGGATTTATGCCAACGCTCATTTTAAAATCTGACAAAGGTTATCAAGCTTACTTTGCATTGAAAGAGCCAGCTTACGTGACAGCTCATTCAAATTTCAAAGTCATCAAAGTTGCGAAAGAAATCTCTCAGAACTTGAGAAATCATTTTAGCCAAACCCTTCCAGTTGACTTAACCTGTAATCACTTTGGAATCGCTAGAATTCCTCGTACAGACAACGTAGAATTCTTTTTTGAAGAATACACCTACTCATTTGAAGAATGGCTTCAATGGTCTATGAAACAGTCAGAATTTAGCTTTTCAAAACGGAAAGCAAATCTAACTGTTATCACAGGAACGGAAGGTAAAAAACAAATTGACGAACCCTGGTATAGAATGCTGATGAATGAATCAAATATCAAAGGAGCTAAAGCCTTGATGGGAAGAAACAATGTTTTATTCACTTTAGCTCTTGCAAACTATTCATCGGGTGTCTCTCAGGGCGATTGTGAGACGGTTTTGGAACAATTCAATGCAGGATTAGATGAACCGCTCTCTCAAGACGAATGTCTGAAGGTTGTTAAAAGTGCTTATTCTGGGAAATACGAAGCTGCTAGTAGGGATTTTGTTCTCTTGCTTTGTAAAGCTTGGGTGGATAAAAAACTAACAGTTAGTGACCTTTTTATTCGTCAAGGTTGGAAGAAGTTCAAGAAACCTCGACAAGCTAGAAAAAATAGTCATCTGCATGAATGGAAAAGTGATGTCATGAACTATTTAGAAAGTCTGTCACAAGATACTGATCCATTTCTTCAGACGACAAAGAAAGCGATACGAGAGGAACTATCAATTCCAGAAAGAAGTTTAGATAAGGTATTGAAAGTTTTGAAGAAAGAACAAAAAATCTTTTTGAAAGTAAAATCTGGTCGAGGTGGAGGTATTCGAATTGCTTCTATCAAATCTGTTCTTCTATCTGTTATTCAGATTAAAAGAGAGCGTCAGGAAGCTTATTTTGCTAATATAGCCACTTTCTTTGAAGAAAGATTAGGATTTATCCAACAGGTACTTCAAAGAGCAGAGATGGCTTTCAAACAGGTTCAAGAAGTCTCTTTGTTTGAGGTTGACGTAGGCTAGATTGAAAACCCGCAAACTCCCATTACATTATATCTAGGATACCGTGAGGAATTTGTGAGCAGAAAAATAGATGTAAAAAAATAATAATCTGTTAGTAGGAGAATATTTCTATGCTAGAAAAACTAAGAAAAAAGATAGAACAAAATCTTTATCAGCTTATAAACATAAATAAGAGCTTAGGAGAACTTTGTAAAGGTCAATATGAATTATTGCTACATACTAGTTCTACTGAAGAGGATTTTGTAGTTTTAAATAATGATATAAGATTCATTATTGAATTATATGAAAAGGAAGGTTGAGAGTAATTATGAAATCAATTCTAAGGTATCCAGGAAGTAAATGGAACCTAGCACATAAGATTATTGAATTGTTTCCAGCTCATAAGAGCTATTTAGAACCATTCTTTGGAAGTGGAGCAGTTTTATTTAATAAACCTTCAAGTTCAATTGAAACGGTCAATGATTTGAATGAAGATGTCGTCAATTTGTTTCAAGTGATTCAGAGTTGTCCGGAAGAGCTGGCCGAAAAAGTATTTTTAATTCCTTATAGTCGAGCTGTTTATGATAGAGCTTGGGAATTTCGTCCAAAAGATGAAATAGAAAAAGCTCTTAGTTTCCTCATTCGTTCCATGATGTCACATGGTTTTAGAAATACAGAGAAATCAGGATGGAAGCGAGATGTTAACGGTCGTGAACGGTCTTATGCAGTTAAGCATTGGAATGAACTACCTGGAATTATTCAAGAGGCAGCCTTGCGCTTAAAAGAAGTTCAAATTGAAAAGCGCCCGGCATTAGATTTAATTCAAGAATTTAGTCGAAAAGATGTTTGTATGTATGTCGATCCACCATACGTATTAAGTACTAGAGCTAGAAAACAATATACTGTTGAGATGGAAGATAAAGATCATATAGAACTTTTAGGGGAATTGAACCAGTCTAAGGCAAAAATATTACTTAGCGGTTATGATAGCCAACTTTATAATAAACGGTTATCTAATTGGGAAAGAATAGAGTTTGCATCGCTGGCAGAGGGTGGTCTGAAACGAGTAGAGGTTCTTTGGATGAATTTTCAGCCTAATAAGCAGTTAGAACTATTTTAAGAGGATAAGGAGAAGTCAAAATGAAATTAAAAATAAATAGAGATTTATTTGCATCAGCTTTTGTGAGAAGTACAATTCTTTTCATTGCGCTTGGTATCATTAGTTACTGTCTAATAGACATTTTTGCTGCTAATAAAATTCAGAATAACAATACTTATCGGATTGTTCGGCTGACAAGCCAAACTCAAGGCATTGGAACTAAAACTGAAAAAACGATTTATACAATTACTCTGAGTCAGTATGATAAAAATAAAGATGTATTTGCTATTCCTATCAATTTGGAAACCTATACCAAACTTTGTTGGTATTCTTCTCCTTCAAAAGTCCCTTTCTTGTCAAATACTTATGTTACTTATACATCTAAAGCCGGTTTCGGTACAGTAGATGATAAAATTCATTTTATTTCTACAGCTCCGAAATTGAGAAAAAAATACGCACATTCCTACTTTTTTCTAATCATGATAAGCTATTTCCTTACTATCACTTTAATCTATATTGTAGAGAGTATTGATAAGGATAGACTTGCTGAAGACAGAGAATTGTTAAAAACGTATAAGGAGGAAAACAAATGAAATATATCATCTTTAGCTTTTTATTAGGGGACTATGTTCGTGATAGTGAAGAGAAGATTTTGGTTTTTGAAAGTCAAGGATTGGCTTGTCAGTATATTCAGAAGCACTACCACAAAGAAGAGCCTATTTCGACAACTAAGAAGTTTACTTGTTTGCCAAATTACTATGATGCACCGTTTCGGTTTCATAAAGTAAGCTAGAAAGAAGGAGTAGAAATGACTGAAAAGAAATATAAAATTCTTCGTGGTTACTATTTAACAGGTGTAGGTCAAGAAGAAGATGCTAATTATTTTAAAATGGATGACCAACATTCTGATTATGAATTTATTGCTGAAGGAGATATTTGTTTGACCTTCTATCAAAACCAAGACGTCATTACAAGTATTCCTGCTTTAATTCGAGTAGATCATATTATTAAATCAGACAATGTTGTATCTAGTCTGTTGAAAGCTGAAAAGAATGACCATCTTCCAATGCTTCCAATTGTTCAGATTTTTGATTCTTTTAATCCAAAGCTCCAAAAGAAAATGCAAAATACTTTTCAAGTATTAAACAGCCAAATTAAAGAATTGGCTCAATTTAAAATGATTCAAGGCAATTTATTTGATTTCCTTGAAGAAGAAGGAGGAGATCATGGTGAAAGATAAACTAATGTTTATGATCGGAATATTTGGATTGGTTTTATTGTTTGGTATGGCTATTTATAGCAGTTTCCAGTTTGATGCCCCTTATGACAGTCATTTAACTCAAAAGCAATACAACGATGTAGTACTTGAGCAAAATGTTCAGCTTGTATTTTATAAAAAGACTTGTCCTTATTGTCGAGCTGCTAAAAATGCAGTGATTAAAGCTGCTAGTAAGAGTGATTATCCAACGTTTTATATCAATATTCAAACAAAAGAGGGACAAAAATTAGTACATCAATATGACGTAAATAAAGCAGCTACCGTAGTCTCTATTCGTAAAGGAGTTATCAAGTCTTACTTGTATGCTAAAAAGAACAATAAGGGAGATTTCACAGCTAATAAACAGGCAATAAAGGAGGCATTCCGTGAGTAATTTATTTAATTTTATCGGGCATATTATCACAATGTCTGCTCTGCTGACAGCTTGGTTTTTTCCACTTTTTCATGTGACGATTATTCGGAACTTTGAACAAGAGAAACGAATCTACAGAGCTTCTTTAGTGTTGATGATGCTTTTAAAAATCATTTATCCAGATAGTAAAATTCATCTTCGTCAGTGGAGGCAAGAAAAATGATAGATACAATAAAACAATTGATTAAACAACTTCAAGAAAGTGCAGTTATTCAATTCTTTTACAGAATAAAAGAATGGTGTCAAGAAAATGTTGTGAAGCGAAAATTGATTACTTTTTCATTTCTGTTAGCTGTTTGGAGTAGTCTGTTATTAGGCGCTATTTTTTCCCCGCAACGTCAAACCTTTACAACAGACCAACTTGCGACTAAGCGAGTATTTGAAAACGGAACAGGAGAAATTAGTTTAGTTAAACAAATCTATTCTCCAAAAACAGGAGTGATTGTTCTTCAGTTTGAAACAACGGATTCTACTTCATCTATTGCACGTGGAATAGATAGTAAAAGGTTAAATTGGAAACTATATGCACAACATAAATCTTCTGATACAAGTATGGAAGTAATTCCAATTACTGATAAAAAAATATCCGTCATTATCAAAAATGTTCCGAAAGGTTTTGGAGCTTTTGCGATTGATATTAAAAATAATAGAGTGACTACAAATCAAATTGATGTAGATATTTCTACGCCATCTAGTTCATCAGATGATGATTTTAAAGGCTTCAAACAAGAAGATAAATCTTCAGAAAATGTGGTTCAATTTTTTGTCACTCCACAAAACAAAAAAATGGAAATAGCAATTGTTAAAAATATTTCTCGTGAAGAATTTGCTCTTCAAGAAATTGAAGAAGAAATTGGTTTTCAAAAAGAGCAGATGAAGAAATTGACTCAATCGATAAAAAAACTAAAAGAACTCATCAAAGATAATGAGTCTTCTAAAGAAAGCTTGCTGACAGAAGCAAAATATTTATCAGGTGATGACTTAACCAAGAATCAAAAAGACATTGAACAGATTGATTCTGATACAGAAACGAAGAATCGTTCTATTGAAACAGCTAACCAAAATATAGACATTTTAAAAGAAAAAACAACTTCGTTAGAAAAGAAAAAGGCAGCTGTCAAAGATGGTACATTTGAATTTTCAAGTCCGATAGAGACTGTAGAGATGAAATAACAAAATGCGGAAGTAAAGAGGTAAAAATTATGGAAAAAATATATGGAAAACTCGCACCAAAAGGACAACAACCTATTAGAAAACACCGTGTAGTATTTACAAGTACAAAAGGATTGTTTAGAAAACAAAGATGGGTGATGTTAGACATTGATGAAAATGGAATAACTTATAATAGTGAGCCTAGACATACAGGGAACATGTTTTCTTCAATGTATCTTGCTATAGGGGAAATTATCATAGATGAACAAGCTTTTACAATAACCATTAAGAAGCCTGTATGGGATGATCATAAAATTTATGTTATTGATCTAAAAAGACTAGATGGAGATTTATGGAGTAACTTCACAAAAATCAAAGATACACTCATTATTTTTGCCGGAAACAAGTTGGTCAATTAAGTTAGATTGAAAGGAAAAAAATCATGAAAAATTACACTCAAAAATGGAAAGAACTAAATAAGAATGGAATCAAATTATCATTGATTTGTGGTTTGAACTGGCTGATAAAATTCTTGTTTAAGGGACAATTTTATCTTTTCTCAGCTGTTTTTTTAGGATTGCTGACATATTATTTGCCACAGGATATACGATTATTTACTGTAAGGTCTTTAGAATTTTTAGTCATAATTAAGTGTTTAACAGATTTCGTTTATATGGCGCTTTCAAGAGAGCTTAGACGAATGAAAAATGCACTCCTCCTTGCAGTGATATTTCTATTTTTCCTAAAAGGGAATATTTATACTACACATCATATTATGGCAGAAAATTTGACTAATTATCTTTTTATGTTTTGGGGTATTAGTCTTGTCTTTGCAAGTTTTGTAAGTTTCATTCAGCCGATATTATTTAGACACTATCTTTTCAAAAACGTCATTGATAAAGAGTATCTGGGAATCAGAAAAGTAATTGATCCTCTGCCTCCGAAAAATAATTTATATGATGATGCTGAAGAAAAAGATGCTGACAAGCGGATGCGACAAATCAATCAAAATGTGATTAAACCATCTTATCAAAATGTCGTCGAATTGAGCTTTTTAAATAGAGAAGTGACAACAGCTATTAGCTATAAAGCAGTACAATTCGAGAAAGAAAATGAACGGTCTTTTATCGATTCGGATACAATTTATTATCCTATTTTTAGAGTTTTTCCTTTTGGAATAAAAGAAGATTTTGGTCATAAATTGATTAAATTCAAACTCAGTCGAAGAGCTGCTTTTTCTGCAATAGGAACATCGCAAATAAAATGAAGGTGATCTCCCTAATAATTTTATTGGGGAGTGTCTTTTTATCTTAAAATAATTTTTATTTTTGTCAGGTAAGAGAATTTAATAAATTATTTTTTTCTGATTTGTCCCATTAAAAACTAAAAAAAGAATATCTCTTATACTAAGTAAAATAGAATATAAAGGAGTGCTGAAATGGCAAAAAAGAATATCAATAAAATTAAATCAGAGCTTGAAGAAGCAAAGGCAAAAGTTATCGCTTTGGAAGCAGAACAGAAACTTGCGGAAGAAACTCTTCAAAAAGAAATTGGAAAAATTTATACACAAATTCAATTCAAAAAAGATAAAAATTTGTCGTATGAAGAAGTTTTATCAACGTTAAAATCTGAATTAACACTTGTAAAAGAAGAGGAAAAAGAACAACGTTTAGCCGCTAAAAAAGCTCGTGAAGAAGCAAAACAAAATGAAGCAAATAAGCAAGACTTCTCAGTTGAAAATCATCAGAATTAACTCTTGAATAAATGATATGATGATTCATTTTTCAGGAATAGAAAGGTATGTAAATGTATGTATTCAGCGTGTGACATTAACACACAGTGTAAGTAAATGTATTTATTAGTGTGTGTAAAAGTAGGTGAAACCGAGAAAATTGATATCACTGGAAACGTTGATACTATCAACTCCACACGGAACGTGGGGACAGTTTCCCTTATGCTCTTTTTCCAAGCCTGAAACACCAGGAGGGCATTAGCCCTGCTGTAATGTTTTGGTGACGGAAAACCGCAAAAATAGAAAACTTGTTTTCGTGATGTTGCGAGTTTGAGGTTTTCTTTTTTGCTTCTTTTGGCTTTTGCCTCGTCAAAAGAAAAAAGAAGGGCACTGTTTTATATCAATTAGAATATAATTTTTCTTTCAAAATAATAAAAATAAAAAGATAGAGGGAGTATAAAATTATGGATATTTTAATCCGTGGTTTATCAAAAAACGAAGTGAATTATTTGAAAGCTTTAGCGAAAGAATCAAAGTCAAAATCGTTCAATCAGTTTCTACTTTCTGTCTGTCGTGAAAAAATTGCGAAAGGACAATTTAATCATTCAGAAAGTTTATATTTGAGTCATTTAGAAAATATGAAATTGACTAATGATTTTATTTTAGCGCAGGTTCAAAAACAAGAAGAGCAACTGAAAACATTTGAAGATAAAATGGATCAATACGCCAATCATATTTCTCGTTGGCTAGAATATGAGGGTGAGGTAGAAAGTGATGACTAGAGAAATCAAAATTCGGACTGTACCTAATTTAATATTTTCTCAACTTGAATTGATTTGCGAAAAATATGAGTTTTCTAGCTTTAATCAATTCATGCTTGACCAACTTCAAAACATCGTAAACAATGATGGATTGAATTTGTATCAGAATCAATTTGCGAAAACTTTATCAGAAATTAAATTTCAACAAAAAGAAATCTTAGATCAATTATTGAAAAATGAAATTCGTCAAATTAGTTTGGATGCGAAACAAGAAGTTGTCGAAAAATTGACGACAGATTGGCTACGATTTATAGATGATTTAGATGCTCTTGAAACAGAAAAATAATCGAAAGGAGTATAGATGAAGAAAAATAAATTTGCAGTAATTGCTCTCATTTTTATTGTAATTTTTTTAATTCAGCCCCAAAATCGTGAGCAATTAACTACTGTTTTTACCCAACATGATATTAAAGAGCAACTGGCTTTTACTGATTCACCTGAAGAAAAAAATTTTGCCACTAAAGACCAGTATCAAAAACAAAATACTGCTTTGAAGAAAAAAGTTTTTGACAAACAACAAGTGATATCTGTTAATAAAAAAGCTCAATTCACTTCTCAGGAATTGAGTTTAGAAAAAGGTGCTTGGGAACATTATTCAGATTTAGATTTTTTAGGACGAGTTGGTGAAGCGAATGCTATGTTAGGGAGAGAACTTATGCCGCAAGGAAAAAGAGAAGACATTTCTTTTGTTTATCCTTCTGGCTGGAAAAATAAAAAAATTATTTTTAACGGAAAAAAGGATTATTTATATAATCGATCACACCTAATTGCTTTTGAATTGAGTGGTGAAAATGCGAATGTTAAAAATTTATTTACTGGAACAAGAGCATTGAATGCTAACTTTGCGGCTGAAAAAAATTCGATGGTTTATTATGAAAATCTCATTGCTCAGTATATTAAGACAACAGGTCATCATGTACGTTATCGAGTGACCCCGCTTTTTAAAAATGTTGAATTAGTCTGTCGAGGAGTTCGGATAGAAGCGCAAAGTATTGAAGACCAAACTATCTCATTTGATATTTATATTTTCAATGTTCAACCAAATTATGAAATAAATTATTTAACAGGAACATCACAAATAAAATAAAAAAGGAGTACGATAAGACAAATGAAATCGAGATTATCTATTTATTGTAACGAAGAAAATTTGCAGAAGTTTGAAGAGGTTGTTGCTTATTTGGGAAGAGAAGAAAATAAATTTCTTTCTCACAAACAGACAGTTTCTGCGGCATTTACAATTTTACTGGAAACCTTTTATCAATTATTCATTGAAACAGGAAACGAAATGAGTTATTTTGAACGAATGGCTCAATTGAAACAGGATGTTGAAAATTCTCTAGATGAAAGTCAAAGAGCAATTAAACAGTTGAAGAAGCAGATGGATCAATTACTTTATCTTGAATTAACTAATTTCCATTCAATCACGAAGGGTGAGGAATGGGATGTGCAGGATTTAGAATCAATTTATTCAAAATTAGATTCTAAACAACACGAATTATTAGCTCGGATTCAGGATGTGATTCAGGAAGACATTGCACGAGGTCAAACTGTTAAACATTCTCATTAAGGAGGTTTTAAGTGAGTGAAATAACGAGTCCAAACATCACTTTTATGCTGCAATATACTGAGGCAAACGCTCAGTATGTTGACTATACAAATCGAGATGAAGCTGTTGAATTAGAGAATGATTTATTTTTAGAAAATCACAAGCAAGTGATTGAAGATTTGACAGAAGAACAAATTAAAGAAATCAAAAAAGCTGTTCCTGAACAAAATTTAAATTTTAAAGAATACATTGATTATATGAATCGTTCTTATGCGACTGAACAACAAAATCAGGAATGGACTGCTGTCTTTAATCAAGATGCTAATTATCTTCAAACAAAACGTGTGGATCAATTAAAAAGAAATTTAGAAGAAGCTTATCAAAATGGATCATTGCTTTGGCAAGGAGTCATCTCGTTTGATAATGAATTTTTGGCTCAAGAAGGGTTGTATGATAAAGCAACTGGTCATGTCGATCAACAAGCAATTAAAAATGTTATCCGTGAAGCTATGCCAAAAGTTATTCAAAAAGAAGGACTTTCAGATTCAGCTTTTTGGTGGGGAAATATTCACCTCAATACAGATAATATTCATGTGCATATTGGACTTTCTGAAATCAACTCAAACCGGGAAAAGATTTTTTATCGTCCACGTGGTCGAATGGAATATCGAGGGAACTTTTCTCAAAAAACTATTAAGCAGCTAAAGAGTGATGTATTTCATGGGCTAATCAATGAACAGACTCGTAATATGATTGTCAGAAAAGAACAAGTTTTGGCTAATCTCAAATCTGATCTTTTAACAAATGTTTTTAAAAATAATCAAGTGACGCTTTCAGCTGAAAAAAATTTTTTGGAGCAGGCTTATAATCATTTGCCTTTTGAAAAACAATGGCGGTATGGTTCTAATGCGAAAGATTTTGCAGTTAGTAAATTCTTTATAAACAAATATTTGGACTCTTACTTTGAAAACGAAGGGAAAGAAGATTATCAGAAATTTCTTACGGAAACAAGAGAATTTTTAAAAATGTACGAAGGAGTTTATTCGGCTGAAAAAAATCAAACTTACGAAAAGTTGCGATATGTGAACGGAAAAGCTGTTCGCAGTCAAGGACAGTCTAAAGGCTATGAGATTGAAAAATTGATTCAGCGAAGAGAACATGAATTGAGAGAGCGTTTAGGAAATCAGATTCTACAAAAATTTAAGCAAGAGGTGCCTAGAATTGCCAATGTTGAACCTAAAAATAATATAGGAGACTTTTCTAAAGGAAATCAAGAAAGGATTCGACAACAGTGTCCAGATGCTACGTTTGTACATTTAGCTGATGTTTGGGAGAAAATGGGCTATCTTGTCCCTAAAGAAGCTATACCCATTATAATTTTAAAGCCTGAAGTTAATAGAAACAAAGCTGGGAAGCCAACTTTTGTTCCAACTAAAGCTTACGACATTAGTCAAGTACAAGAAGATGTTCTGAATAAAAGAATGAATTTGAAACAGTTATCTTTGCTATCTTCAGATGAATTAAAAGAGCTAGTGGATGCTGCTAAAAATAAAGCAAATCGAACAGAGAAAGAGCGTCAGGAATTAGGAACTTTCCGCTATGCTTTAAAATTAAGTTTGTTAAAAGAGCAGCAGGCAACTTTGTTAATTCAAAAACGTTTATTAGAGCAGATGAACCCTTTAAAAAATGACCAAACTTTTGTTACTTTTAAAAAAATAGAGATAGAAGAGCGACTAAAACATATCGAATTTCAACTGACTCCGAATTTTAAACTAAAAAAGGGGGAGCTTGCAGAAAAAGAAAAACTATCTCAAAAATTTGAAGATAGTGTCCAATTTTCAATTTCAAAAGCTTCGGCTGAAAAAATCCAAGTCCCTATAAACCGTTTAAATGCTGAAATAAGAGCTGTTTCGTCTCTTGAAGATAAAAGTATCCTTTCCCTATTAAAAGGGCAGGAGATGACAAAAGAGGGCTATATAGATGAACTAAAGACGCATGTGACTATTTTTCAGGTGAAACATAGTATTTACAACAATAACCAGATTATTGCTGAGACTAAAGATGATAGTCAAATAAAAAACTTAAAAAAAGAAAACGCCATTCATTTTTCTGAATTAAAAAAATTATATCGGAAATTATTACCTGAATCTGAAAGTGAGAAACAAAGTAAAATCGCTCAAGCTGTTTCTAAAAGTATGCAAGAAAAGCAGCAGATAAGACAATTGAGTTTGCAACAAAGTCAAGCACCTTTAAAAATATCAAAAGATTTTATGCGTGGTTTGACTCTTGCTTTAAAAAATGCGGAAAAAGGAAATATGCGAGCCTTTATGGAAAAAGTAAGAGCCGATGAACGTGCTGAAAGAGAAGAGCAAGCGCAACAAATATAAAGTCCAAAAATAAAAAACGCACTAACAAAAATATATTAGTACGTCATGTTGTTAGAGAGCAACTCCCAAACTTTATTATACCATAAGAATTATTTGAAATTAACCCTAAGATTCGTTATCCTTCAATCAATATCAAAAAATAATTTAAGGAGTAAAATATGAAAAAAATTAAGCTACAAATTGGCTTCATTATGCGAATGATAAAAATAAACAAAAAGTTATTTAATTTATTATGTATTTTTCTTGACAAAACGACTAAATGTGGTATAATTATTACATAAGAAGTTAAATAATTTATTAAATAACAACAAACAATAAAAGGAGATCGATAATGAACTTATCAAATTATACAAAAGTACGGCTTACAGATTCAAAAGGTTTGAACGGTGAAACCGCTTGGGCATATGGAATGAGAAAAAATCAATATAATTATGCCTCATACAACTTAAGACTAATTTTAGACAATAACACAAGTTATTTTTCAGCAGGAACAGAGCTTATCTTAGAAAAAGATGGTTATACGGTTGATATGAAAGCAACTCAAGAACTTGCCAATGCAAAAGCGCTTATTGCTCAATATCACGATTCAATGAAAGCGATAGAAACACCGACTAGTCAACTATCAGCCAAACTTGTTAAAAAAGGAAATTTATCAAAATTTATTGGCAAGAAGATTCTAGTTTCAGCTGGTGAAATTGAGTTTATATCACTACAAGAAAATGATGATTCTGTCTGGTTAGAGGGAAAAAATCTTTTAACAGGTGAAATTAAGAAATATAGTGATTTTGCTTGGATTGCGAAGAAATCTGGTTATAGTGAACAGGATATAGAATTATATTTTGGATGAAATAGAAATAAAGTAGGAGTTTAAATATGGTAGATACAGAAGTACTGATAATATCTAGAAATGAATTTCTTGGACTTCAAGGAATAAGTTTTCCAATTAGTGACTATTTGGAGGATAAGATGAGAGGAAATAGAAACTTTTCAAGTGGGAAGCAAAGAGAAAAGTTCACGAAAGAAGCTAGAATAAATATTGATAGTTATCACGATAGACGAAATGAAGCAATACAAGAATATGATCTCTTAGTAGCTTCTGGAAAAATAAAACCACCTACACGAATCCAGAAATCGCTGAAAATAGCACAAGGACATCCAGATAATCAATCAGTCCAGGCAGCAAGAAGAATGCTGGCTAAGAGAGGATACGATTGGCAAACTGGAGAACCTATTAACGTCACTTGTTAATTGAATCAATAAAAAAGGGCTTTCAAGTTTATATTGAAGGCTTTTTTTGTGGCGATTTTTAACTCTGAAATGTCCCATTAAAACAAGAATTTTAATTATCTCTTACACTAAAAGTAAAATTGAAAGGAGTTTTCATTATGAAACTATATTTTCCAGATGTTCAAATTGAAAAATTTGATTTTGATGAAGATTGGTTGATTCGTTCTACTAATCCATCAACTTATCAAGTCCTCTATGAAGGCTTGGGTAAAAATAAGGATTTAGAGATGGTTATTAGTTATCAAGATAATCCTGAGCTGTTTCAATCTCTTGGTAAAGGTGAGTTAGTTCAATTACCAAAAGAACTATTTCTTCAGCCAGAAGAAGCAGAACCTTGCTTAGAATATGAATGCTTTTAAAAAGAGAAAGGAGTTTAAATATGGTAAACGAAACAACCTCGAAATCGGCAAATTATGGTAGTAAAAGTCGAAAAGAAAGGGTAGATTTAGCTCGTTCACGTGATATTTTGGATGTTGCGGAACAATTAGGAATGGAATTAGAAAGAGCTGGTCGTGATTATCGTTGGAAAGAACATGATAGCTTAGTCATTACTCCAAACAAAAATGTTTGGAAATGGTTTTCTAGAGATCAGGGCGGTGATGTGATTGCTTTGGTTGAAACAATAAAAGAAATCAATTTTAATCAAGCAATTGATTATTTAAATGATGGTGTCTTTAAAACATTTGATTCTAGTGGGAGGCAAGAGAAACAAGAACCATTCCGCTATCTTATGGAAAAATATGAACATCCTGACTTTGAAACTGCTAGAAACTATTTGAAAAACGAAAGAGGTCTTTCTGATGAAACAATCAATTTCTTTTTAGCTTCTGGAAAAATGGCAGAAGCTACTAGAAAAAAGGGAGATTATTTTGAACCTGTCATTGTCTTTAAATATAAAGACTTAGACGGGAAGCTAGTTGGTGCTAGTTTGCAAGGGATTGTAGAAAATCGAGTTCAACATCCTGAACGTGGTCGTTTGAAGCAAATTATTCAAAATTCAGATAGCATGCAAGGATTTAGTGTTGATGTAGGAAATCCTAAACGCCTTGTTTTTGCAGAAAGTTCAATTGATTTAATGAGTTATTATCAAGTGAATAAAGAGCGTTTGAATGATGTACGCTTAGTGGCTATGGATGGCTTAAAAGAATCAACTGTGGGCTTTCATTTAGCACAATTACAATCTGAATTATCAGGACGACCACTTAATTGGTCACGTGAGCAATTGGCAGATGGTGTCAATATTGCAGCTCAGAATGGATTTTTCAAAGATGGGAAACGTTCTGACATGATTACTTTAGCAGTGGATAATGATGAGGCAGGTCACAATTTTATTACGAATTTATTAAAGAAAGAAATTCCTGTTCAAATTGATATTCCACCTATTTTAGACCCCATTCAAGAAAAAAACGACTGGAATGAAGCCCTGAAAAACAATATGTATCAATCCGACTCGCTAGAACATGTATATAGTGCAGATGAAAAGGATTGGTATTACCAAGGATATTTTTCAACAGAACTCGCACAACAGAACGTGCAATACCTCTCAGATGCTGAAGTGAGTTTATTTTCGTCAAATAAACAATTGGGTGTTGAAGAAATTGATGAACTTATAAATTCAAGAATAACGCTTGATAGAGAAAGGGTACTTAACGATTATTGGCATGTATATCAAAGTAATGGTCAGTTAGAATTTTACATGCTTCCAAGTGGTGAATCTGGTTATCGTTCTCCTAATTCTTCCCAAACTTTGAATGAAGACATTATATTTAAATATCAATCATTTCCTGATGCTACTATTTGGTTAGTAGATAATATGGGATATGATAGCTTGGGAGAGATTGTGCTAAAGGATTGGGACTCACTTTTTACCACAGAGAAATCATTATTGAAAGAATGTTATGTCTTTAGTAATCTAGAACAGTTTTTAAAAAGTTATTTTAAATTTAATATGGATTGGGATTTTTCAAATCCATCAGAAAGCTTAGAGCTCCCTTTTCAACTGGAAAAGAAATATAACAGTCGTCTAGCTCAAGCCGAACGCAAATTAGGACGTCTTGATAAAAAAATTCAGAGTTTATTAGATAGCCAAGAGATGCTTGAGAGGGAAAATAATATGAATAATATTTCAAACCAACAAAACAACAAACTCAATTATGATAGTCTAACAGGAAATATAAAAACATTAACAGAGAGTGTTCAAAATAAGATTCAAAGAGGACAATTAAGTATTCATTTATCTGATGAGGTCTACTTCTATACTTTAGTCAACTATACAGGTTGGAGCTACCCTATGCAGCAACTGAGACCGGAAGCGTTAGATGCACTAAAAGAGCATCGTTCTTTCTTTGAAAGTATTAACGAAACGAATATTGAGCGTTTCAAAGAAAAAGGCACACCCGAACAAAATCAAATGTACCAGTTATTAAAAGGGATTCAAAAAGAACTAGGACGTTCTGACACCTCTACTATTTTCTCAGAAGAAGTCGCAATCAGTGCTTACAATCTTAACAAACGGATAGATAGTCTAACAGCAGAGAATTGGGGTAAGTCTATTAGTGAGCCACTAAACAGCTTAGGGCGAGATACATGGAATATTCTTAGCTATCCTGCAAATCAGATAGATACACCAAATAATGACTATTTTTATCAGCTAGTTCCTTATCACTTGTTAGAATATCTTGAACATTCTACTGGACAAACTGAAATTTCAGTAGATGTATATGAACAAATTCTAGATAAATTAAAAGATAGATCTGTAGAAGTGATTCCCCCAGAAAAGGACATTGCTCAAGAGAAAGGGCTGCTAAATGAAGACTCATTGAAAAATATTACACAAGAAAAGGATCAGAAAGACAATAGCCGTTTGGCTCAAGCTCAACGAAAATTAAATCGTTTAAAAGGAGAATTGGATAACTCAATTCAAGCGGCTCAAGAACATCAAAACTTAACAAACGGTCAGCCAATGAATGATAAGCGAAATGGAGCTGCATTCTTTAAAAAACAAGAGCAATTGGAAGATAAGGTCTTTTCTACAATGGATGAAATTAAAAAGCAAGAAGAGAGAGTAGAAAAGTTGCAATACCAAAAAGAACTCAAAGAAAAAGGGCTTAACCGTCAGGGAAATGGTCTTGAAATGAGTGTACAAAATCTTCCAAAAATTCGAGAAGAAATTGAAAAAGCTGACCGTGGAGAATCAATGTTTACTAAAGAGACTATTAAACGTTATCGGCAGGAACTAGAACGATTAGAAGCTGCTCAAAATAAAGCAGAAGGTGTGACTATTCAGCCTGCAGCTCAATCTCTAATTGATGAAGGACTTGTCAATCAATGGCAAAAACGACCGGATACTTATTTTGTGAAAGGTCTGAGAAGAGTTGCATTAGAGATGACTGAGGAAGGAAACTTCCAAATCTCTTCTAATTGGAAGTATCAGCCAAAAACAGAAGATGAGAAGAATAAAGTAGAGGACTTGCTGAATCGTCAGTCTCTTCAGCGGGAACACATTATTAAAGAACATGTTGAGGTGAAACCGCAATTACAAGTTGCTTTTGATTTCTCGGAAAATCAGGTTCTATCGAATAAGTATCATGAAGGTGATATTGTCCTTTATCAGGAGTTTGTAAAAGATTTCTATCCTGAAATGATTCGTCGCCGTACAGAATCAGTCGCCTTGCAAAATGGCTATGATAAAACTTACTTTGCTTTATTAGATGAGAATAACAACGAACTTGTAAAAGATATTCGATTTGATTTAGGGGATCCGACCACTAGATTATCAGAGAAATGTGAAAATTATTTACCTCCTAAATACCTAACCATTGCAAAAGAGATTGATCAAAATTATTTTGGCGATCAATCATCTATCCAAGTAACTGAAAGCATCAAAAAAGCTCCTGAGCAAGCTCAAGAGCAAATGGTTGATAGGACCAATGGTGGCACGGGTTCTTTACAGCCCGAAGCTGAAGGTAGCACCTCACCCGTACTTGAAACAAGTACCTTTGAACGGTCTGTTACCAGCCGCCCTACATCATCCTATCCTTACTTACATTTTACCACAAATTATGCGGAAGTGCAAAAAAGAATAGGAAACTATCATCCAATAACACCAGTAGATTTGAAGCGGTTAAATCAATATGCACCATCTATTCAATCTACAGCACGCTGGTATTTAGATGAACTTGCAGATAGTAAGATTAGTTTTATCTATGCAGATAGAGGAATTGAAAATATCTTAGAAGTTACTTTCCAAAAAGAAAACTTTATTCATCTATCAGGAATTAGACCTTTTGAAGAAGGAAAAGGAGCTGCAGACTTTTTGGAAGATTTTGCGTCTGGTTATGGTTCTTATGATGGAGTGTTAATCAGTAATGCAATTAAAGATAAGCTACAGGTTCTTCCTATGCTACAAGATATTTTAGAACCACAATCATTTGTTTTAGATGATTTAACCAGTGTTGAAAAACTGCATAATTTGAACATGAGCGAAGCCATTAAATCGAAGGATGAAGATTTTCTTCTGTTGTTCAAAGATGCAGGGGATGAGAAAATACCAGCTTCTTTGATGAAATTAAAAGGAGAATTGGCAACCAATGTACAAGATTTGGCTGAAAAAACAATTCTTGGTATTTACCGTGAACGTAATGGTCAAATAGAACAACTGGCTATCAATGACGATTATGTTAAGGATGATGGCAAGGAAATGTTATCAGTCTTAAAAAATAGACAATACGAAGAAATTCTTGAGAAAATCGAGCCACAAAATGAACAACTTTCTCAGCTGGAAAATCAAAGCCTTAATCAGGAATTAGGAAAAGACTTAGCCAGACCTTTGAATGTACTTGAATCGGTATCAGAAGATGCTGAAATGGGTCAAGAAGTCTCCACAATTTCTCCCAAGCAAGAATTAAAAGATGGCTTGGCAAGACGTGTTGAAGAGATTACAAAACAAACCCAAAAAGAGGCTTTATTAGCTTCAATTCCTGAACTTCAGGAGAAATTATCAAGAGAAGGTGATTTGATTGGCTCATCTCTGACAAATGGGGGCGTGCTTTATACTCATCAGGAAGCATTTGGAGATGACTATCAATTAGAATTAGCTGTTCATAGTTCAACTGCTGTTGAATCTTTAGCAGAACAGCCAACTCCTTGGAGTTTAGCTGTTTTAAAAGATAATCAAATACTTGGCTATCTAGCTTATGGTAGCGACTGGGGAAATGACTTCCAAATTGAGGATAATTTAGAAGGCTTAGTTGAACAGATTCTTTCAGAAGAAGTTTCTAAAGGTCTCTATTCACAAGAAGAAGTAGATGCTTTCTTGAAAGAAAACCAGTTTGGTGAGAATCAACAAAAGAGTCAAGTTGAAGAATTTTCTTCAGATGTTCCATTTGATTATGCGAAGGCTTCTGCTTATGAACTAAGTGAAATAGCTTTTCAAAAGATTCGTGAGTTTACTCAATCACCAGAAGAGTTAGCTCATTATATGGATTTTATGAGTAAATTTCCAACTCTATCTCCTAGAAATGCTGCTTTAGTTCAAGCACAATGGCCGGGAGCAAATGCTGTAGCGACCTTTAATCAATGGAAAGCGTTAGGAAAAACATTAGGAATCAGTTCTGATGATGTTGTTCAAACAACTAATACTTTTACTAATAAGAGGACAGGTAACAGTCAAGAGGTAACTAAACAAACCTTGTCTGTCAAAGCCGGAGAACATGCACAAATCACTCTTTTTCGTCCAGTAATGGAAGAGATGATTCCGGTTTTTGATGAGAACGGGAAACAGGTAATCAATGGTAAAGGGCATCCAAAATTTAAGAAGAAAAAAGAAGCTTCTTTAGAAGAAAAACAATTGATTGCTGAAGGAAAACTGAAGGTTGTTCGATTTCAGGTACGAGATTTGTTGAAGGGACAAGGGAAATTCACCTTGTATAAAGTATTTGAACTAAGCCAAACAAATCTAAAACCAGAAGCTTATCCTAAAGCGATGCCGAATCGTCATTACAACTTTGAAACAGACAAAGTTAAAACACAAGAAGTTCTACTAGGACTTCAAGACTATGCTCAAAAGCTTGGAGTTGCTATTTCAACAGATGAGCATCATGTTTTAGGAAATGCTAAAGGTGCTTTTTATCCAAATGACCAGAAAATCTTATTAAATCCTGATAATTCAATCGGAGAGAAAATTGGTACAACGATTCATGAGTTAGCTCATGCTACGCTGCACAATTTTCATGAAGGAAAAAAAGAGGTCTTTCTTTCATCTGGAAGAAAAGAGTTGGAAGCAGAAATGACCAGTTACTTGGTTTCTAAGCATTTTGGGCTAGATACCAGTGAAGAAGCCATTCGGTATATGTCGCATTGGACGAATCAATTGAAGGATTTGAATGATAAAGAGTTAAATCAATCCATGACTCGTATTCATAAGACTGTTTCATGCGTTATAAAAAGTGTTGAGAAACACACAAAACCTTATCAGATGAATAGAAATAGAGGACAGAATTTTGGCTCTCGATTTCCAAACAAAAGCTTAAAAATGTAAAAAACAGGTACTCCTTTTTTGGAGTATCTTTTTTATTTTTCTGATTTGTCCCATTAAAAACGGAAAAATCATTATCCTTTAAACTAATGTTAAAAGTTAAAAAATGAAAGGAGCCAAAATGGATATAGAGGATAAACTTAAAAGAAAAAATATTAAGTTAGCTAAGGAAGAGGAAGAATCGGAGAAATTCATGGAGTATTTAGGTATATTTTATTTTCTATACTGTCTCCTCCTTCTTATCATTGCAGCGTTGTGGCAGTGGGTCACGAGTTTGAGATGAACTAGACCATGAGCGCTACTACTATAATGATGGAATCGTCACTTAATATGGCTGTAAATTTAGCCTTTCATTCAATCCAAAGGAGAAACAATGATTACCGTTTTATTAGCAGAAAAAGATGATCAGGCGGCAACCTATGCAGCTGCATTAGGAGAAGGTCGCAAAAAAGGAATGACATGGATTGTTCAACAGAGTCCTTACCTTGAAGGAGAAATTCATATCGTTGCAGCAGAAGGTCACTTATTTGAATATGAACCTCCAAATAACAACTGGAATTTAGAAAAACTCCCTTTACTAGATGTATCTTTTAAACAGCACTTAAAAGACGACAAGAAAAGTAAGAATCGTTTTAATGTTATCTATCAAGAAGTTAAAAAATCAGATCGTGTTCTTATTGGAACAGATTCTGATCGTGAAGGAGAGCGGATTGCTTATTCTATTCTGTCTCATATTCCAGGAGGAAAAGAAAAAATTTGGAAACGATTGTGGGTTCACTCTATGACCACAAAAGGTTTACAACGCTCTTTTCAAAATTTAAGAGATCCAACAGAGACTTATAACTATTATTTAGAAGCAGAAGCCCGTGCGCAAAGTGATTGGTTAGTAGGGATGAACTTATCCCCTTTTGTAACCTTGTCTCTTCAACATTCAGGAAAATTCTTACGGAAGAAAGAAAATCTTTTTTCAGTTGGTCGTGTTCAAACACCTACAATTCGGATTTTATGTGAAAACGATATTAGCATAAGAAATTTCGTTTCACAGACTTATTGGAAATTACAGCTAGAAGATAAGCAAACAGGCATCCTCTTTTCAAACTCTGAACCTTACTATGATAGCGAAGAAGTATTTAAAATAGCTAGAAACTTGTCAGAGATTTCTACAGTTTCTTCTATTGAATCAGAAGAACATGTAAAGGCAGCCCCTCCTCTATTTTGCTTGTCTGACTTGCAGGAGTATGCTGCTAAACGTTGGAAGTTTGATGTTTCTATGACAGAGCAGTTAGTAGAGAGGCTTTATCTTAAAAAATATTTGTCTTATCCTCGAACAGATAGTCGCTATATTACACAAGAAGAATTTGACTATTTGTCAAGTAATATAGTTGCTTATCAACAAGTATTACAGTGTTCTTTTGAGGTGGCACACCCTGAAGCAAGAAAAAACTATGTAAATCCTGAAAAAATTGGAGAAAACAGCCACTATGCTCTGATTCCAACTGAAAAAATTCCTGATCTGCTTTCTTTGACACCCCAAGAGCGCTTGATTTATGAGGCAGTCACAAGAAGAACTATTTTAATGTTTGCGGAAGATTGTCGCTATGAAACAACAACTGTTCAATTGAAAAATCAAGGTTTAGAATTTGTTACACGTGGAAGAAAGATGGTTTGTTTCGGTTGGAGTGAGTGGGCAAATCAAACTATTCGAAAAGATGTCTTCTTGCCTCATTATCAAGTGGATCAAAAAGTTTCTAGTATGATTTCCGTTTGTGAAGAGGTGACAAAACCACCTAAACGCATTACGGAAAGCCAGCTGATTGGTTCTATTTTTTCAAAATATGGTCTTGGAACTCCAGCTACAAAGGCAGCTATTATTCAGACGATTCAAGATAGAGGGTATGTCACAAAAGATAAGAAAACAGGTCAATTTACACCAACTAATAAAGCTTATCTCCTGATTAACTTTTTATACGATAATGAATTTTCTAATCCAGAAACAACAGGAGGATGGGAAAATTTCTTATCTCAAATTGGTGAAGGAAAAATCAACCCACGAGAATTTGTGGATGCGATTAAAGAAAAATTGAAGAACCAGATTGTGGCTACTGAGGAAAGAGGTGAGAGCAGTTGAATCAAGCATCAAAGACTCCTTTTTTAGACCAATTTACAGAGAATTTATCTCAAAAAATTAGTCAAAAGCCAAAGGATTATCAAGTGTATGGAAGGGAGGAAGAAATTCAAGCTGTCATTATCTCTCTTTGCAGACGAACGAAGAATAATCCTATTTTGATTGGTGAACCTGGTGTTGGGAAAACAGCAATTTTAGAAGGATTAGCTTTGGAAATCTTACAAGATCGTGTTCCCGAAACATTAAAAGGCTTAACTGTCCGTTCCCTTGAATTGTCTAGTTTAATGAATGAGAGCGAGGGAAGTTTTATCACAAAACTAAAAAACATCATTGATGAATTAAAGAAAACTCCTGGTCAAAATCTACTCTTTATCGATGAATTTCATACAGTAGTCGGTGCTGGAAGTCAGAACGGTGAATCACTAGATGCAGGAAATGTTTTGAAACCTTCTTTGTCTCGTGGAGAGATTCAGTTGATTGGTGCTACGACATTAGATGAATTTCATGAGTATATTGAACAAGACCGTGCTTTGGAACGTAGAACCAAACCAATTCTTATTAAAGAGCCAACAATTGCCCAAGCTATTGAAATTGTGGGGCAAGCAAAAGAAATTTATGAAGACTATCATAATGTTTCGATTAGTCATGAAGCTGTTTGTCAAGCCGTGAAATTATCTACTCGTTATATTCCTGATCGCTTTCTTCCTGATAAAGCTTTTGATTTGATTGATGAGGCTGCTACTATCGTTTCTTCAAAAGGAAAAGAACTTGTTACAGAACGGGAAATAGCAGAAGTGCTGAAGAAGCAAACCGGTATTCCAGTAACTACTGTTTTAAAGGGAAACAAAGAACGCTTAAATTCTTTAGAAGAAAAGCTTCATCAGCGAGTAAAAGGACAAGATGAAGCTATCAAAGCTGTTGTAGAAGTGATTAAAATTAGTCAAGCTGGAATGCAAGACGAAAATAAGCCGATTGGCTCCCTTCTTTTCTTAGGAACAACTGGAGTTGGAAAAACAGAGTTGTCAAAAGCTCTGGCTGAAGGATTATTTGATGATGAAGAAGCGTTGATTCGATTTGATATGTCAGAATACTCTCAAAAAGGTGATGTCACTAAATTGATTGGAGATAGAAATCGTAGAAGCAAGGGGCTTTTAACAGAAGGAGTCAAAAGAAAACCTTATTCCGTTATTTTGCTCGATGAAATTGAAAAAGCTCATCCAGACATCTATGATCTTCTTCTTCAGGTGATTGATGATGGTCGATTAACAGATGCGACCGGAAGATTAGTCAGTTTCAAAAATACTGTTGTGATTATGACAACGAATATTGGTCAAGAGAAGATTTTGACAAAAGCGGCTATGAAAGGCAGTCTTCGTCATTTAACAGAACGGGAACAAATCCAATTTGAAGCTAGCATGGAGATTGAACTTAAAACAGAATTTCGTCCTGAATTTTTAAATCGGATTGAATACAAAGTGATTTTCAATTTACTAGAAAGAGAAGATTTAGAAGAAATCGTGGAGAAAAATATGAAAGAAATCGAGGAGCGGACGAATAAAAAGGGATTGTTCTTATCTTATGACCCAGCTGTTCTGGATTATTTAGTAGATATCGGAACAGATTCTAAAAATGGTGCTCGTCCACTTGAACGATTATTGAAAAGAAAAATTCAAGCTCCTATTTCAGATATTATTTTAAAACTTCCGAATATAAAAGCCCATCAGTACGTTGTTCATATTCGAGTAGAAGGAGAAAAAGAAGAAAGTAATCCCCGAAAAGACCCTCGTCAATTGCAATTTAATGTTTTAAATCAGTCAAACTATTTGTTCAACTGAAAAATTTTTTCTGATTTGTCCCATTAAAAACAAAAAAATTATTATCCCTTAAAATAAAGAAGTCAAATGAGAATAAAGGAGGAAAATCATGAAATCATATTTGACAAAACAACTAACTAAGATGAGAAATAAAAGTAAAATCTATTTCTCCTCCCTTGCTCTTTTCTTAACAGGTGTATCTGCTCATATTGTGTATGCAGCAGATCCGTTTGAAAAAAGTAAAAACCTTGCACAACAAGGAATTACTAAAATACAAGGTATCAGCATTTTTCTATTTGGACTGGGACTTGTTGTTACTGGTCTTGTCTATAGCTTAGGAGGACGAGAAATAAAAGCAGCTATTAAAAAGCACTGGTTAGCCATTGCTATAGGTATCATCGTTGTATCTACTGGTCCAAGCATTGTAGAGTGGTTTTATAACTTTGTTAAAAGTTAGAAAGTAGGTAGTTATGGCATTTAAACTTCTAAATAAAGCAAGGAAATGTCCCATACAAGATGAATTATTTGTGAAAGTTAGCTGGTCTCCTAACCACTCTCCAGCAGAAGATAAAAAGCTAAATTCTTTAATAGAGGAGCTAGATGAGAATATTCTAGCTGAAGGTCAATTTCATTTTGATGAAACTCTTCCTTACCTCACCTTTTTACAAGCAGAAGTTCTTTTTCAAGAAATGAAGCGAGAATATGAATCATTTCTGATTGAAAAAGTTTCTGTTTGTCGGAGAGAAGGTGGAGGAATTACAACGAAAGGAGAAGTGTTTGTACAACCTCTTTTGATAGATGCTAGTTATCAAAATTTGTTGCAGCCTTTAATGGAATCTATTCTGACAACACCTGACTTCTCTACATATAGCTATGATGAAAAAAGAGATTATTTTATCAATCAAGTTTTTCCTAGCTATCGAGCTAGTTTAGATGTTAGTGAGATTTCTCTTCCGCTCTTTCCAAACGAAGAAGAAGTTCGTAGCAAAGGAAACATTCGTAGCCCTGCAGTTTCCATTCAAAGAGATGAGTTACAGCAACAAAAACAATCCTCTCATCTTATGAAAAAACTTTATCTTGCTTTGGGAATAACCAGCCTATTACTTTGTTTATCTTTAGGGATTAACATTTGGATATTAACTAATCAAAGTCAAACGACTCAACAAGTTCAGTTTTTGCATCAAGAGTTAGAAAAAACGACTCAATTACAAAAACAAGAACATCGGTTGGATGTTTTTAGTCGTTACTTTTTACCAAGTTACTATTCTAATAATAAACAGTTATTAACTGATTTTTTGGATAAAGGGAATGCAAAATATACAGTTCCAAAAGAAGGAACCTTGCAATCTGTTATTCTTGAAAAAATTAGCTATGAAGCTGGTGAATATACGGCAACCTATGTTCTTGCCTTAAAGCAAAATGATGGAATCAAAAGCGTTCGATTAACACTCGTTGTCAAAGAAAAGAAATCCAGCCCCTATGGCTTTGTCATCACTAAAGAGCCAATAGAAACAGCTTATATAAAATAAAAGAAAAGGAAAATCTAAATGAAGAAAAATAAACTATTAACAATGCTAAGTATTTCAACGATTGTATTGGCAAATGCCGGAATGGTCTTGGCGGATGCACCAGTCGTTCCAGTAGATCCAAGTGCTTCTACTGAAGTAACTCCGAAGCCAGAAACACCAGCTGAACCAAGTCTTCCGGTTCCAGAAACTCCAAGTGAACCTTCAACAGAACCAGAAAAGCCAACTGAACCGACTCCGGAAAATCCTGGTACAAAACCAAGTGATCCGGTTGTTCCTTCAGATCCGACAAATCCTTCTACAGAACCTTCAACAGAACCAGAAAAGCCTGTTGAACCAGTTCCAAACCCAAGCACACCTTCTTCAGAAGATAAGAAGGATGAAGAAAAACCAAAACCTGAAGAAAAACCCAAAACAACGGATGAAGCAAATCAAGCTGGTAAAAGCCAAATTGGAACAACCTCAACTGCTACAGGTCAAGTGGTACAAGATGTAGCACCAAACAAACCAGTCACGACAAATTCAGGAGTTACAATTGTCGGAGTCCAAGACAGTAATCCGATTATTGCAAATGCAGACGGTACAACTTCTATTGTTTCAGCTGCTTCCATTGGCGCAACAGTTAATCCGGATCAAACGGTTTCCGTAACAACCGCTTCAGGTGAATTAAAGACATTACCTAAAACAGGTGAGAAAGCATTCATTAGTTCTCTGCTATCATTGATTGGTCTATCTTTGCTTGCAGTAGGAACAAAATTAAAAAAATTATTTTAATAAAATTTAAGGAGAAATCAAAAAATGAAATCAAATGAAACAAAAACGTATGGCTCTATCCGCAAAATCAAGGCTTATGGTGCTTGTGGAGTTATTTTAGGACTTGCAGCACTAGCTGTTGCGACAACTAATGGTGTACAAGCAGATGAAGTCGCTAAAACAGAGCCTACAACGGTTGCACCCGCAAATACTGCGACTAATTTACCAGATAGCCAACCAGCCAAAACAGCTGAACAACAAAATCAGTTAAATAATGCAGGTCAAGCACAAGGCACTGTACCGGTGCAAGTTGATAATAGTCAAGTAAATCAAGCAGCACAAGCAGCCCAAAATGAAGGTGTAAAGGTTGTTCAAGATGCTCCTGTTGATAAAGGGACTACAAATAGCCTAGCTGAAACTCAAAAGGCTCAAGCGGAAATTGCAGCGGATCAAGCAAAACAAAAAGCTGAAGTTGAAAAAACAACTGCAGAATATGAAAAAGCTAAACAAGACCATGCAAAAGCGGTTGAGGAAACTAAACAAGCAAATGCTAAAATCAATGCTGATAATGCAGCATTGAAAGAAGCGCATGATAAAGCTGAAAAAGCAGGTCAAGATGTCAATCAAGCTACCGCAACCGCGAAAGAAAAGGTAAAAGCTGAATTTAAAGATGCTCAAGTATCTGAAAGTACAAAAGCGATTAAAGTGGAAGCAACTAAAGATTCTTATGACGCTTATACTAAAGAAGTTGAAAAAGTAAAAATAGATAATCAGAAGTCAACTGACACTTATATTGCAGAAAAACGTCAGGAAGACAAGGATATTGCAGATACTAGAGCTTATAATGAAGCGGTGCGCAAACGCAACGTAGAAGGCAAAGCAAAAGTAGATGCAGAAAATGCCGAAATTGCTAAACGGAATCAAGCCCAATTAGATCATAAGAAATCAGTTGAAGCTGAAAATGCAGCCATCACAAAACGCAATGCGGAAGGTCAAGCAAAAGTAGATGCAGAAAATGTTGTTATTGATAACTTCAATAAGAAAGTTGCTGAACACAATAAAGCAGAAGATGTTCGTGTTGCGAAAGAAAAAGAGCAAGCTGAAAAAGACAAGGCAAAAGATGGTTATTTATCTCAAGCGTCAGTTCAGAATTTAATCTATAATTCAGAACCAAATGCAACCTTTGAAGTATTGACACCTAATTCTGGTTATCAAGCTCTTAGTTCAGATGATAAACGATATGAACCCCAAGAAAAAATTGCTCAAGGCAAATTTATTGGTACGGTTAATCTAAAACAAGGTAAGAGTATTCAAGTAAAATACAGCAATCTTCAAAATTCTTCTTACAATGGTAAGAAAATTTCTAGTGTTGTGTTGACTTATACCAATAAAACAAAAGATCCAAGTC
>ERZ773263.245-NODE-245-length-40818-cov-8.666781_pt1 | contig 40818 bp, 34 predicted proteins | sample MGYA00511076_ERZ773263 | MGnify/ENA primary metagenome ERZ773263 (study PRJEB29015, sample SAMEA2738155) | human oral metagenome | biome: human oral; feature: human-associated habitat; material: saliva | place: China | collected 2195 ... | reverse complement strand
GAGCCCGGCGAGCTACCGAACTGCTCCACCCCGCGGCGACTCATACAACTATACATACCGCTCTGCAACATCTCAACTTGAGGCTATATGCTGAGATAAACACCACAGAAAATCCCAAAGCTGGATGTCTGAACGCCCCTTGCTGTTCTCATGAACAGGCACGAATCAATAATTTGAGATGACGAAGCGGGGCGCCACCCGAATGTGATGGCACCCCGCTATGACCGTCAGACCGCAAGCACTACTACATCTTATTTAGAGGTAGCTTCCCCAGAAGGACTCTGCGATGCTGAGGATGAACCGCTCGGCTGCTGCTCACTTCCCTGCTGATCGCCGCCCTGTTTCTGATCCTGCTGTTGTTTATTTTCGGCTTCAATAGCCTTCTGCAAAGAATCGTTCAGACGCTTCTGGGCCTCACCATATGCTGCCCAATCGCCCTTCTTGAGAGCGGCATCCGAATCCTGCATAGCCTTGGATGCATCCGCCAAATGCTGTTTCAGGCTAGCGGACTGGTCTGAGCCAGAGGCTCCAGAAGAGCTGGACGAAGATCCAGACGTCTTCTCCCCATTGCCTTCAGTGCCGGCTCCTGACGGTCCCGACTGAGCATCTATCTTGGCACCGGAAGAACCGTTGAAGACCTGGTTGAGTGCTTCTTCCAGCGTGGGAGCAAACCCAACTTTGTCACCGAAGCTAACCAACACTCGCTGCAAACGCGGATACCGTGCGTCGCCGCTAGACTGCACGTAGACCGGCTGAACATACAAGATGCCGCCCGCCACCGGCAGAGTAAGCATATTGCCGTTAATGACCTCGGAGGACCCGCGCCGCAGGAGGTTCAGCTGGTTCGAGACCTCAGCATCAGAGTTGAAGATATTCTGTGCCTGGCCAGGTCCCGGAACCACCGATGAACGCGGCAGTTCGAGCAGTCGCAGCTTACCGTAATCCGCGCTGCGTTCGCCGTCCTTGCCGGTACCGGCGTCACCATTTGCAGCGAGGAATCCGTACATCACGTTACGCGAGTTTGAATCACTCTGCTGAGGAATAAAGGTCGACGTCAGCGAGAAATGAGCCTTCCTATCCCCAGGCATCTGGAGCGAGAGGTAATAAGGCGGAATCTGGCGACCGCTATCATTCGTAGGGTCGTTTGGAATCGACCAGACGTCATCGCCCGCGTAGAGGCTGTTCGAGTTCGTCACATGATACTTATTCAGCATCGAGCGCTGAATAGTAAACATATCCGAGGGGTAGCGCACATGGTTAAGAAGCTCGGCGCTCATCTCTTTATAGCTCTTCACGGTTCCGGGGAATACGCCCTGCCATGCCTTCAAAATAGGATCATTTTCATCCCATGCATAAAGGGTGACCGAACCATCATAGGCATCCACGGTGGCTTTCACCGAGTTGCGAATGTAGTTCATCGAGTTCGTGCGCGGATTCTGATTATTCTCCTGGCTTACACCCTGCGCATACGGGAACTGGTTTGTGGTCGTATAAGCATCCACAATCCACTGCACCCGGTTATTGATAATAGCGGGGTACGCTTTGGAATCCACCTTCAAATACGGCGCAGCCTTCTGAACGCGATCTACCGGGTTACGTTCGTACAGAATCTGCGAACCATCACGAACCGCATCCGAAAGCAAAATATCGGATGACTGGAACTTAATCGCATAAGAGAGACGGTTCAGCGTGGAATCCAACCGGGGACCACCGTTGCCGTTGAACGTGTATTTTGCATCCGAAGAATTCGTTTCATCGGCGGACTGCGGACGGTCGAGTTCCAGCTGATCGCCGCTGCCACCCACAATGGAATACTGCGGAGAGCTCATACCGAAGTAAATACGAGGCTCATAGTTTTCAGAAATAACGCCATTCGCCTTGATACCGGACTGCATGAACTTGGGGTTACCCGCACCGTCAACCTGGTTACCGTAAGCTGCAATCACGCCGTACCCGTGGGTGTACACCACGTGGCGGTTATACCAGGAATCATCCGAAGTCTGGGAAGGATTCAGCTCACGGGCGGCAATCACCGTGTCCTGAGTCTTATTGTCTACGGAATAGCGGTCCACCGAGAGATTCGAGTCGAACCGATAGTATGGACGGAACTGCTGCATCTGCGCGAATGCTGAGCTTACCACGTTCGGGTCCAAAAGACGGATGTTCGCAATAGTCTCACTAGAGTTCCCCAAAGCGCCTTGACGAGTATCGATCGTGGCGTCATAGGGAGTAGTCTCTACCTTATCGAGACCGTAGGCGTACCGTGTGGCGTCGATATTGCGTTGAATAAACTGCGACTGTGCAGCCTGTTCATTAGGCACAACCTGGAAACGCTGTACGATCCAGGGGTACAGCCCGCCAGCGACGAGAGCTACAACCACCAGCATCGCGGTTCCCACTAGAGGCAAACGCCAACGATGCGCGGAAGCCGTAGCCAAGAACAACACAGCCACCAGAACTGCGGAAATCGCCAAAATAGAACGTACGGGAATAATAGCGTTCGTATCGGTGTACATAGCACCGGCCCAGCGCCCCGACTGCTGCTGAACTGCGGTGTACCGTTCCAGCCAGAACGCAGCACCGCGCACCAGAAGGAAGGCGCATGCCAAAACCGCAGCATGACGGCGGAACGCGGCGGAAGTTCCTACACCGCCCGGGCGAACCTTAATACCACCGTAGAAGTAGTGCATAATAGCACCGCCAATAGCGCAGAGCACGATAACAGCGGTCAAAAGATTAACCACCAGATTGAGGAACGGAAGAGTGAAAACGAAGAATCCAACATCCAACCCAAATTCGGGGTCTTGAACGCCAAAGTCCTGGCGGTTCAAGAAAAGCGCCACGGTTTGCCACTGGCTAATTCCGGCACTCCCAATAAAGAACCCTAAAGCAATTGGGAGAATCACCAAGAGAATCTTGCGGATGCGCTCCATACCCCGACGGTACCGCGCCATACTATCGGTGAAATCACGCCCGCCAAACATGTCACGCAGAAGGTCTTCAGCATCCGTATGCTCATGCTCGGTCGTATGGCGCTCATGCGGACCGGCTTTAGAAGTCTCGTGATGAGCCTGTTCCTCAGATTTATCCGCGTTTTTGGCGTCTTTCTTCGCCTGAGAATCATCGTGGTCAGCATGTTTGATGGCGTAAGACATCGAAGCCCAGAACGGTACCGCTACGACGAGTGCGGTTACCACAAAGATAGAGCTCTGAAGCAAGATTTCGGTGGTGAAGACACTGCCAAAACCAAGCTGATTGAACCATAGCCAATCCGTATACACCTGTGTGGCATACACAAACGCCATAATCAAGACTATGACCACCGCGATGGTAATACCCAAAGGACCCGGATAGCGCCGCTTTTTCTTTTTCTGGTCTGCTCCCGCGCGACGGGGAGGCTGAGGAGGTTGATGTTCGTTATCAGATGCCGTCACGGATTCCTCACTTCGTTGGTGGCTGGAACATAGTTAATAAACATTATCTCAAATGTGGCACTCTGACACAGACAGGAGCGTAGGCAAACACGCGGAGAAATACCGTATGTTTGCCCATAACCCGACGTGCACGCCTAGATTGCCGAAAACCTTTTACCCGCAGGTGGGGAACTGCTCGGGGGCGGCTCCGTTCTTAATCTTGGTGAGTGCATCCACGGCCTCATCAACGTTATCGACCGGGATTACCTGCATATCACCTGCCGGTGTTTCCCCACGATAGTATTTGAAAACATTGGGGTCGGTTCTGCGGATTTCTTGAAGATCGCCACAGTTTTCGCGCGGTGCCAAAAAGTAGTGGGCACCGTGGTGTCCGGAGGCGATAATCTTATATTTAATGCCGCCGATGGCACCGACTTTACCGCTGGCATCTATGGTTCCGGTACCGGCTACATAGCTTCGGGCTGAATCTTCGTTTCCTGCGCCTTCGGGGGCAAGCAGGCTTTGCTCGGTGAGCTTATCGATAGTACCGAGAGTGAGCATGAGCCCCGCACTGGGTCCGCCAACGCCGTCAAGGTTGTAGGTTGCCTCAAAGGGAAGATCAAAGTCCTGTTTAAGCACAATTCCAACAAGCCAGCGCCCCGATTTATCGTCACGCCGCGGCGTGAGAGTAACGTTCTTGTTCTCGCCATTCCGGCTGATTTCGAAGGTGACGGGACGTCCTTCTGAAGCTTGCACAGTTTCGGTGACATCTTTGAGAGTATTGATCTGTTTATCCCCCACTTTGAGGATGCGGTCCCCACCCTGCACCTGCCCCTCAGCGGGTGAGCCGGAGGCGGTTTGGAGAACGCCGATCTTCTCGGTCACCGGCAGTTTAAGGTAACGCGCCGCAGCAACTTTCGCCTGGGTTTGAGAATCCGCCATTTGTGCGCTGCTGACCTGGTTAGCTTGCTGGTGGGTAACGTGCGGATAAGTAATTTCGGAGGGAACCACAAGGTAACGGTTGCCGTCCGTAGCCAGCCAGCTGTAGAACGCATCCGCTCCGGGGAGAACGGTGTAGGGTCCGCCGGAGACAGATACCGTGGTCATATTCAACTTCCCAGTGGTGGGATAGGTTTGCGTGCCGTTGATCTGGATAATATCTTGATCCTGGTATTGCCCGAGAATATCGAAGAGAGGTCCGGGCCCTTCTTTGCTATATGAGCTGGGCAGCACAAAAGCACCGAGCATCAGCAAACAGGTTGCGGAAGCAGTTAGAAAGCGCAGATTCAGGGGACGTCGTTCTGATAATGGAAGAGATTCATCGCTCTGCTGATGGGATTTTCTCAAGAAAAATGCACGCTTAGCCATGCTTCTTAGAGTACCCGATATTTTTGTTGGGAACACCACATGATGAGCCGGGGTACACCGCGGCGTCAGCATTGTACGCCGCCAAGGTCATAAGATGGGCTGTGCCTAGAGCGAATACCGCGAAATCACGGCAAACTCACAGGTTTACCAGGTACCCTTTACTAGACGGGTAGGGGCAGACTGTGCCCGCCCTCAATACTGAAAGGTATGTGACATGGCTGAGAACCCCACCAACGATAATTCAAATGACCGCGATCCCCTTGAGGAGTTCCTGAAAAAGATGCAGGAACAGGGTTTTGATCCTAACGCCGAGCAGAACGGCAACGGCACAGCGGATAACCCGTTTGCTTTTCTGAACGGAAATATAAACCCTGAAGATATGAACGCTATGGGTATGTCTTTTGACCCCTCTATGCTCCAGGGTATTTTTGCGCAGGTACAGTCAATGTTTACTGCTGGGGCTAGTGAAAACGGTATTAACTGGCAGGGTGTGAAAGACCAGGCTCGTCAGCTCTTAGCGACCACCGGGGAGGATCCTGCCATCACCGAGTCTTTGAGGGCGGCCACGCGCGATGCCTCTAACCTCGCCGATCTGTGGTTAGACAGCGTCACCATTTTTGAGCGTCACAATATTTCTGTTGAGGCCTGGTCCAAGGCTGAATGGCTCGATTCTTCCTTCGAATCTTGGCGTGATATGGTACAGCCCGTAGCGGCTGAGGTAACTCAGGCGATGGTGCTCCCCTCCACCGAAGATGTTCCCGAAGAGCTGGCTCAACTTTTGGGCGGCACCGGATTCTTGAACAATATTGGTTCCATGATTTTTGGGGCTCAGATGGCGCAGGCACTGACCGAGCTTGCCGGTGAGGTATATTCTTCTACCGATATTGGATTCCCCCTCGCGCCAGGGCGCAGTGCGCTCTTGCCCGCCGGTTACACTCAGCTTGCTGAAGATATTGAGGTGCCCGCGCAGGAAATTCTGCTGTACCTGGCGGTGCGTGAGGCAGCGCTGATTCGTCTGCACCGCACAAACCCGTGGCTGCGTGAAGATATTTTGGAGCTGGTAAGCCGTTATGCTCGTGGTATCCGTGTGGATATGAATCGTATTCAGGATGCCGCATCCCAGGTAGATTTGAGCAACCCCGAGGCCGTACAGGATGCCTTTGACGGCGGCTTGTTCAACCCGCAGCGCACCGAAGACCAAGAACTTGCAGTTGAGCGTCTGGAAGCTCTTCTTGCCCTAGTAGAGGGCTGGGTATCGCTGGTGGCTGAGCAGGCAACCCAAAACCTGCCCACAGCCCCGCAGCTGGCGGAAACACTGGTGCGTCGCCGTATCGAAGGCGGCCCGACCGAGCGCGTGTTCGAGACTCTGGTCGGCTTGGAGATTCGCCCTCGCCTGGTGCGTGAGGCACAGAATTTCTGGCGCACCTATGAAGAGAAGCACGGATATGAGGCCCGCGATGAACTGTGGGCAGCGCCGGAGACTCTGCCGACCGCCGCTGAACTTGAAGACCCCGATGCCTATGAAGCACGCCAGAATGAGTTCAAGGTTGAGGATATTGACTTTGACACCGAGCTGCAGAAACTTCTGGACGGTGGTTTTGATGAAGGCGAGTCCGACGGCGGTGAATCTTCCACCGGCGACGAACCTAATACATAACACGCACCACGCTTCGTAATCATGCATTAGACGCTGTGGGCGATTGAGGGATGCGCACCGCATCTCATGCGTGATACCAGCCGATAACATGCCCTGTGGGTTCCGAAGGTTTTCTGCCTTCGGAACCCACATTTGTTGTAAATCATCGCGGTTCTTAGTTGGTGGTTTGCGCGCGTATAAATTCCATACCCGCCAGGAATGCCCGTGCTTTATCAAGGTCAGGGAACCGGGCTTCTAGAGTGCGAAAACGGGCGTTATGGTGAAGTTCCACGAAGTGACAAAGTTCGTGGTAGATCACGGAGTCCACCACGTATTCGGGGGCTCCCTGAAGATCATCGGAAATACGGATGGTGCCCTGAGTCGGTGTGGCGGATCCCCACCGTTTACGTTGATTCGAGACCCAACGGATAGAATTGGGAAATTTCTCGGGCACGAGCTCGGGCAGATGCCTTGCAGCCAGAGCACGAGCACGCTCCGTCAAGTAATCATCAGAGGCAAAAATGCGGCGCCGCCGAGAAGTCTCCCGCTGTTTCCGTTGCACACGGGGAATCAAGTTTTCTAGATATTCGCGAATTTGCGCATCCGTACTCGCCCCGGGTACCAACAGGCGAATATTTCCATCTTCCTGCGGCTGGGCACTGACGGTTCTGCGGCGGCGAGACGAACGCACCACCAGGATTTCCGGGGTGGATGCGGTCGCCGGAATAACTTCGTGGTGCTGTCGGACTTTCTGTCGTGCCATCATATGTTGCCCTATCTGAGCGTTAGGTACGGTGTCTTATGAATGTAATTCTCCGCGAGTGCGCAGGTATTATTTAGCTGTGTCGGGCGGATTGACGGGACGGGTCAATATCATCCAGAAAACGGGAACGACGGCGTTTTCCCCGCCCACCGGTGGTCCGTGAATCCGACCATGTGAACCACAGGTATTTGCGGGCACGTGTAATCCCCACATAAAGCAGGCGGCGTTCTTCATCGATTTCGTCGGAGGTTTGAGCGAAGGTAATGGGCATAAGCCCCTCGTTTAAACCGCAGAGGAAGACCGCATCCCATTCCAAGCCCTTCGCAGAGTGCAAAGAGGCTAACGTGACGCCTTCCATGACGGGAGCATCCTGGGTGGCAAGACGGTGCGCAAGCGTTGCAACGACATCGTGTACGGTAAGCCGATGCGGAACCGGAGCCCCTGCGGCCTCCGCTTGAGCGATGTCTTCGATGCGGGTAGCTTCCAGATGATCAACCATCGAGACGATCGCGGCAAGAGACTCCCATTTTTGGCGTACAGCGCCAGCGGACTGGGGCGCTTTTTCGGTGTATCCCAAAGGTTCCAGCACTTCACGCACATAACGGGGCACGTTCTCGGAACCGTCCGTTGATTTTGCCGACGCTCGCAGGGCAAGCATCGCTTGCTTGATCTCGGGACGATCGAAGAATTGCTCAGCTCCGCGTAACTGATACGGAATACCGCGATCGGCGAGCGCCGCCTCCAGAAGCCCGGACTGCCCGTTAGTGCGGAAAAGTACCGCAATTTCTGATGGCGGAACGCCATCTTTTTCGAGGAGATCCTGGATGTCTTCAGCGATACCCTCGGCTTCACGTTCGTCATCCGTATACCCGAACCATTGGCTTTCAACTCCCGGTCCGCGCTGGGAAACGAGTTTGAGCGGGGGTGCCCAGGAGAATTCGGTGGAGTCCGGGCGTGAACGCCGTGCCACTAGGAGTCGGTTTGCCAGTTCCACCACTTGGCTGTGCGAGCGGTAGTCTCGGGTGAGCCGTACCGTGTGTGCGCCCCGGTACCGTCGCGGAAATTCCAGGAGGTGCCGACTGGTGGCACCGGTAAACGAGTATATGGTCTGCGAGGCATCGCCCACGACGCATAAATCGTCGCGCTCCCCCAGCCAGGCGTCGAGAAGGCGCTGTTGGAGGGGTGAGACATCCTGATATTCGTCTACCACGAAATGACGGTATTGTTCGCGGATGGTGGCAGCGAGCGCATCGTCATCTTCGATGATGCCGACGGTCAGGAGTAGAACATCCTCAAAGTCGATGAGGTTCCTTTCATCTTTGAGATCTTCGTAGGCGCGGAAGAGCCGCACCATGTTCTGCGGGGTTATTCCGGAGGGCAGGTTGCGCTGGTGCAGGTGCGGCGTGAGGGTGTCGGGGGTGAACAGGCTGACTTTTGCCCACTCGATTTCTGCCGCAATGTCGCGTACAAGTGCCCGGTCGACGCTCATGCGCAGGCGCTGGGCGGCTTCGGTGATTAAACCGGCTTTATGTTTGACGATATCGGGGAATGAACCGCCGATAGCGCTGGGCCAAAAATACCTGAGTTGGCGCAGCGCTGCGGAGTGAAAGGTTCGGGTTTGGACTCCTACGGCACCGAGGGATCGCAGTCGAAGGCGCATTTCTTCTGCCGCGCGGGTGGTGAAGGTGAGAGCCATAACGCGTTGGGGAACGTATTTTCCGCAGGCGATTCCGTAGGCGATGCGGTGGGTGATAGCGCGGGTTTTGCCGGTTCCGGCGCCTGCGAGTACGCGCATCGCGCCGTTGAGTTCGGAGGCGACCCGGCGTTGGTCTTCGTCGAGACCCGCGAGAATGTCTTCGGGGGAAAGCTGGGGCGCAGCGTGATTTTGTTGCGGAGCGGCTGGTGAAGGGACCGGTCGTGCCGGTGCCTGTGGAGTCCGGGTGTGAGCCGGGGACGATTTTTGGGCGGGTATGCCGAAGAGAGCTTGCTGTTTGGATGCTCCGGCGCCCTGTGTTGGCATAACGCCCCTCTCCTGGTGCTCTGCGGGTGTTCACACGCTGGTTACTATTGTACCTTTACCTTAGGTGGGGTCTGTCTGCGGCGGTTAGTGTAAGCATGCCCAAGACAGGAGTATCTTTATTCCGTGTTTATTGCTGCGTGACCCAAGTTTTCAAGGGATCGTACGCGAAAATGTGTGCGAGGGGCGAACGTGCCGAACCTCATGAGGACTCATTTGATACCCTAAGAGGGTGACTTTAACGCCTCTTCAGCTTGCCGCCATTGTGTCAGCGGGTGTGCCGGGAATTTACCCTGTGGGCGCATCCGCCGTTCTTGACGACACCGCCGATTTTGACTCAGCTATTATTGTGGATTCGACCAATCGTCGCTGGCGTGTACGTGCTCCTCGTCGCCCCGATGCCAGCATGCGGCTTGAGGCGGAGCACCTTATTCTTCAGTCTTTTACCCCCGGTCTGCGTGCTCGCCTGCCTTTCCAGGTGCCGACTGTGGTGGGTACTGTGCCTTATCAGGACGGCAGCGTTTTCATTTACACGCATATTCCCGGTACCTCTTATGAGGTTGATGATCTTGCGGCGCAGAACGGGCATACGGCAGAAGGTCAAGATAACCTGGCTGTTTCTCTCGGTAAAATTTTGGCGACTCTGCACACGATGCCGCACGATCTGGTGTTTGAGGCGGGTCTGCCCTCGTATAATTCTGAGGAGATTCGCCGCCGCCGCAGTGTTGAGCTTGAGCGTGTGGCGCAAACCGGCAAGATTCCTGCGGATCTGTTAGCACATTGGCGTTCGGTGCTCTCCCCCGGCCCCACGTGGCAGTTCCAGGCTCACGTGATTCATGGTGATATGAACTCCGATAACCTGGTGCTTGACGGCGCGAAGATTGTTGAGGTGACCGGTTGGTCTGATGTTCAGGTGGGAGATCCTGCCCAAGATTTTGCGTGGCTGTTCTCTTGTTCCGATCAGGGTTTTACTGACAGTGTATTGGATGCTTACCAGCGGCAGATGCGTCCCGAACCGGATGAGCATTTGATTCAGCGGGCGCACTTCTATGCGGAATTTGCGATTGCCCAGTGGTTGGCGCACGGTGCTGAGATCGGCGATGACGATATTGTGCAGCATGCCGTTGCCATGCTTTTGGATGTGCAGGATGGTCTGCGCGCAACCGGTGGGTTGCTCGGGCAAGAAGAGGAAGAAGATATTCCGCAGGTTATCGACGACGAAGACTAGAGTAGAAAACGATAGGTTTAAAGGCTGAGACGCCACCCATCAAGGTAGCGTCTCAGCCTTTATTCCGTTGCGACTAAAGGATATGTTCCGGTTGCCCTATCTGCCTCTATTATGATGCGTAGACCAGGCTACCGAGACCGCCCCGGAAGTTCTTCGCCCCATCCGGCGCGGGAGATAATGCGTTCAAGCTGCTGTTCGTTCTGCAGACCACCGGCAATATCGGTGTCCCACACGGTCTGGTCGGAGCCCACATAGTAGAACGCCGCGTGCACACGTTCAGGGTCTATCCCCTGTATTTTGGCGAAGGCAAGCCGGTACAATGCCAGCTGGATGCGTTTATGCCGCATCGCGTGTGCGGAGGGTTTACGCCCGGTTTTCCAGTCCACGAGATCCCAGTGTTCCTGCTCCTGGAGGGTGCCGTCGGCGTTAGTGATCTGTTCGGTGCGGCGGAAGACCGCATCAATACGCCCGCGGATGTTCACGCCCGCCACGTGAGTTTCCACCGGATATTCGGCGCGCCATATGGTGCGGGAAGCCCATTCGCTCTGAAGGAATGTCGCGCGCAGTTTATCAAGGTCGAAACTGCCGTCAAGATCGTCATCGCTATAAAGTTCGTCCTGTATATCGAGCATAGGTTCGTCCCCGAAGTACTCCTCAACCCAGGCGTGGAAAAGTGTACCCTGCCGCGCCGCCGCAGATGGCTGCATCGGTACCGGACGCACCAGGCGACTCAGAACCGTCTCTTTATCCTCCGACAAAGCAATGAGGGTGGATGCCGACATATGCTCGGGTTTCGTGGGAACCGCTGGGGTAACGGCGCGCTGTGCCAAGGCAAGAAGCAGATCGACCTCATGCTCCCAATCTTGAATCTGCTGAGCTTCCGCTTCGGTAGGGTTGGCAAGTTTATCGAGCTCGTCAAGGCTTAACGACCCGCGTGCCACGTTAAGAGCGGCACGCTCCACCCGTGCACGCCGCTGACCGGGTACCGCAATAATGTCACGATTCTCGGTGCGTTCGGCGAGGTCTTTCTCGGATGCCCAGCGGATCACCTGAGCGCCGTCAAAGGGGTCAAAGGGCCAGTCGGCGGTCAGCACGGAGCCCTGCTGCGGGTTATCTTTCACCCACGCCGCCGGTTCCAAGAAACGGTGCACAATCTGCGGTCGAACCCCCGGCTGCTCAGGGCCACGTTTCCCTTCCGCAAGCTGCGCTAAAGGTTCGCGGGCGTAGCGGAAATTCTCGACCACATCCAGCCCGTAACGCTTTTTGAGCTGTTCCAGGTTTTCATCGTATGCCCCTTTGGACTCCTGCGGATCGGGCAAGCCGGGCTCCTGCACGCCGCCCATCAGCGCCTGCTTCACCCGGTGCACCTCAGGCAGATTCAGTACCTCGGCATTTGTGATCGGGTTTCCGCCATCATGCACAAGCGTATGCGCAATCTGCTCATAGACCGCGCTTGTATAGCGCTGAGAAGCCGCCGTATCTTCGGGGTCATCAGGAGCGGGAATAACCGGTACAGACGTACCATTTTCCAGGCGTATGCCCTGGGGAATACTGTAATTCTCAAGCCACAAGCAGCGCCCAAAAAGTACCTCAATGCTGGCGTCACGATGCTCAATCGCCCACCCAGAGGTGTAAAAACCGGTGCCCAGATAGCCCGGATACAGCCAGGGTGCCACCTGAATACCTTCGTAAGGTTCCTCAGCATCACCCTGCGCGAATTGCACCAGCTCGTTCCAATAGGGCTCGGGCTGATAGGGGTTTACATTCGGGCCCACCCATCGGCAATTACTGATGTGCAGCAGCGAGCGGGCGCGGGTCATCGCCACATAAACCAGCCTCCGCCCCTCAAAGCCCACATAGTCATTCGCCATATCTTCGCCGTCTTCAAGACGCGCATTGAGCTCTTTATAGTTCTCTAGGGCGCTCACCTCTTCAGCCCGTTCCAAAGCGGACGGCAGATAGTCACGGTCGCCGCGTAAAGGCCAGGGCAGGCTTCCATGTTCCAGGCGGTGCCAGGTGTGTGGACGTGTGGGATATTTATCGCACATACGCGGCAGATACACGTGATCCCATTCCAGACCTTTCGACGCGTGCATCGTGAGGATTTGCACCGCATCTCGCCGGGGTTCCTCTTCGGCGGGGGTTAGCCCCCGCTCGTGGTTTTGGGCCTGTTCCAGCCAGGAGAGGAAACCCAGCAGATAGCTAATACCGTTGGCAGAGAGCACAAACCGCCGGGCGGTGGGGGCGTCCTCATCAACCTCGGTTCCGTCTGCGCCAGCATAGAGCATCGCGTTGATGCGCGGTGAACTCGCAGCGTAACTTGCGGCGACCTCATGAAAAGCATCCAGATGTGCGCGAGAGCCGTAGGCGTCCCCGCCGGGGCGGGCGGCAAGCTCGATATCCAGGAGCATCACACGCTCAATCTCATAGAGCAGGGTGCCAATATCCTCAGTGGTGAACTGGCGCAGATACTCAACCTCGGCGGTGAAAGCGTGCAGACGGCGCAAACCTTCAACGCTCAGACGGCGCCGGGATTCGGGGTAATCCGCAGGATAGATGGGGTTACCGGACTCATCCACTGCGGGAAGATGCTCGATCGCTTCAATAAGCGAACCGTATTCGGCGAGGTCTTCCACAGCGTTTTTACGGGCACGCTCAAATTCTTCGTGGGCGGCACGCAGATTGGCATCGGTATCAGTTTGAGAGCTCGGAGGTACATCTCCGCTTGTCTCCTCAGAGGACTGCTCCCCAAAGGTTCGTCCCATATTTTTCTCGCGCGTGGTCGTCAGGTAATTCGACCAATCCCCCAGCGCAAGCAGATCCGCTGTGCCCAACCGCCAACGTGCGCCAGCGAGCAGACGCATCAGGGCATCCGAACGGTTCGGGTCTGCTAAAACCCGCAGCATCGAGACCATATCAATAATTTCGGGGCGTTCAAGAAGCCCTCCTAAACCAACCACCTGCACAGGAACGCCCAGGCTCTCGCATGCCTGGCGAATGGGTTCCATCTGCGCCCGGGTACGGGTAAGCACCGCCATCGTGGGCATCTGCGCCGGAGTATCGGCGTAGCGGGCGCGTTCCTGCACGATACGTTCGGCAATGCCCTGTGCTTCCTCGGTCTCAGACCCGTAGCGTGCCAACTGCACTGAGCCGAGCATAGCGCGGTAACCTGATTCATCGGGATTGAGGATCACCGAGCGAGGCCGCAGATCGGGCACGTGAGGCGGAGCAGGGGCACGCACCCAATCGGGAATATTCTTGAGTTTAGCGGCGATCAGGTTTGCGGCATCCAAAATAGCGACGTCATTACGCCACGCAACTGTCAAATAAAGAGGCGTTTCATCGCGTGTTGGGAAGTATTGATAAAAACTAAACAGCTGACCGTCGGAGGCACCGCGGAACCCGTAAATAGACTGTTTCGGATCCCCCACCGCCATGACCGGATGCTCAGGCTGACCGGGACGCCCATCATGCCCGTCGCGAGCGCCATATAAATCAGCGAAGAGCCGCAGCTGGGCGTGCGATGTATCCTGAAATTCGTCAAGAAGCACAACCTTATAGCGTTCCCGCTCCAGCTGTGCGGCGGCTGGCACCTCACGGGCGATCCGCGCCGCCAACGCGATCAAGTCGCCGTAATCGAGCACCTGCATACGCGCTTTCACTCGCGCATACCGCTGCACAAGCTGCGCCAATATAATTTTGGCTTTCAGCCTCTCTATGACCTTTTTTGCGTTGGCACTGGGACCGGGCGAACTGAGTGATTCGTACGCCGCCAGGTGTGCGGAACAAAATTCGATAACCTGCTGCGGACTTACCAGATGTTCGGCGCACTCCCCCGACAGCTGCAAAAGGCTCTGCACGATCGTACTTTTTGAGGCAACTCCCGAGGCTGAGCTGGCGGCGGGCAAGTCACCGTCCCAGTACTGCACGATCTGCGCGGCGAGCTGCCAGGCTTGAGCATCGCCAAGCATTTGTGCATCCTGCTCAACACCCAGGCGCAGACCGTATTCTTTGACGAGATTATTCGCGTATGAGTGGTACGTAGAGACGGTGGGCTCGGAAGATCCTGCAAGAAGTTCTTCCTCGCTCAGCTCAATCAGGTTACGCTCGCGCAGAATATTTAGGCGGGTACGCATGCGATCGCGCAGCTCTCCTGCGGCCTTGCGGGTAAAGGTAACGCCCAAAACTTCATCGGCGCGCACGAATTTATTGGCCACAAGCCACACCACACGATCGACCATCGTCGCGGTCTTTCCCGAGCCCGCGCCAGCGATCACCAGCCGCGGTTCAAGCGGCGACTCAATGATGCGAACCTGTTCATCGGTGGGCGGATTCAACCCCAGCGCGCGCGCGATCTCGCGGGCGCTAAGTCGAGCAGGTTGGTGTGCTGTTCCCCCGGATACTCCGGATGCGCCACGGTCGCCGTCATGCTTGTGCGGCTGAGCCGGTTCAGAGGTAGTCATACGGTACGTATCCATTCCTGACGGGGTGATAGTGTCAGCTGTATCAGATGTGATACAGCCACAGGATGCAGTTTACCACCGACGCAGTTCAGAATAGAGGCCGCATGTCACCCTCTAGGCACCACTAACTAGTGTCCTGTGGGAGCCTGTCGTTTCTGCCGGGGTTGTCTGCTCGGCACACCGGCAAGCAAAAGCCCCGTTGCCGAGCTAATCCTGAGTGATCTGGCGTCCCTGCGGGCATAGAGGGCAAATTTCGGGTAGGCGGCAGGTTTCCCCGGGCCGATGCCGCGTCTGCATAACAGCACCGGCGATTAGCTCCGCCGCACGCTGAACCAGCTGAACCGCCCAGATACCGGTTTCGGGGTCGAGCGCATCCTGCTCTTGGGGACGATTCCGGGAAGACGCTGCTGTGCCGTCGCCCAGCTGCACGAGCGCGGCTCCCCCGGATTTGCGCGTGAAAACCTCGAAACGCTGGGGCGCCGCCTCGCGGTGCTCAAGCCCGGCAGGAATATCAAGACCGTCAGGCTCAACGCCGAAATCACGGCTCATGGCATCCCCGGCGCCCGCCTCTACCGCAACCTGATAGGCAGCAAGCTGGGCGTGCTCGGCGATCTGGTTTTTATTGGGTTTGGTTTTACCCGTTTTTAAATCGACGATGACGTATCGTCCGTCCTCGGTTTTCTCCAGCCTATCGACTCGCCCAGAAATCTGGGCGTTCACGGCATCGCCGGGAACCAAAACCCGGAAGGATCCCTCCACGCCCACAAGTTCGCGGTGATCACCCGGCATAATCTCGTTGATATACACCGCGAGTTTATCCACCATTTTCTCGGCACGTTCACGTATCTGCTGCCCCTCCCAAGTATCAGGCAACGCAAGCGTGCTCAGGCGCTCTTCAAGCTGACCGCGCAGGGTCATATAATCGGCGTCCGGATACTCTTCTGCGATCGCGTGAATGAGCGTTCCCAGCGAGCGCGAGGTGTCGGTCTGCGCCTCGGCACGAGCCGCCGATACGAACCAGTCCAGGGGCGATTTATGAATCGTCTCGATACGCGAGGGCGATACCGGAACTGTGAGTTTTTCGGGGTCACCAGAGTCAGTCGACAAGCTGTCGCGGTGTGGATGCGGTGTAAACGCATTCTGTTCGGTCGAGAGAGGCAAAAGTCCCCACCACTGTTCCGGGGCTGCCCCCGGTGCCCCGGCCTGCGCCAGCCTGTTGAGCTGTGCTGCCGCAGCATTTGCCAAGGTGGGGTCTGTATCTTGAGCCTGCGCATACCGCCTCAGTTCCGCGACGAGGGCGCGCAGGGTCATGGGGCGGCGCACGTGGGTGATGTCGGCGGTGCGCGCATCCGGCACGAGAATATCGAAAAATTCGCTGGGTGCGTCTTCCGTTGAGCTCACGGCGGTAACAACGAGCCTTTCGTTCGCCCGCGATATTGCCGTGGAGAACATGCGTAATTCGTCGTGCCGCACCGCCCGCACACGGTCGCTCATGCGCACCTGCTGAGCTACGGCAACACCCATATCGCAGATGTCGGTCAGCTCACCAGCTTTGAGGAGCGAGCCTCGCACCGTCGTATTCGGCCAGGTTCCATCCTGTAGCCCACAGACGTAGACGGTCTGCCAGTGCCTGCCCGCCGCGAGTGCCGGGGTGAGGATTTCAACCGCATCGTAGCGTTTGCCGCGCGCCGCGAGAGTATCCATGGGAAGGTCTTGGGCATCGATATAGTCGAGGAACAGCTCAGCGGAGGAACCGGGCATCTGGTCGACGAAACGAGTAGCCGCCTCAAAAAGCCCTATCATGGCGTCAAGATTTCGATGCGCCCGCTCGGCTTCCGGCCCGGTCTGCGCGCTTTCGGTCACCCAAATTTTTTCGAGTCCGCTTGCCTGCCACAGCGCCCAAAGTACGGTTTCGGCGTTGGCGCCGCGTTCGGTGAGAGCCTTATGCCCGGCGGCAAGTACACGTGCCACGCGGCGTACCGCCGCACCGATGCCTTGCGCCGGAAGTGCCTGCGGGTTCAAGAGGGCGCCCAGCAGAAGATCGTCGCTACAACGGTGCCCGCCCGCTCGCAGTTCTGCGGCGCGAAGCTGCTGACGTAGACGGCGCACTTCCATGCTGGATGCGCCCCCAAGCCGCGAAGTCAGCAAGGTAATCGCGTTGTGAGCGCCGCTGCCGGGATTTGTGCGATTTTCTTCGGCGAGAACATCGGCTAGGCTTTGCCGCGCAAGCTTTTCGGCCTCATCATCGGCAGAACGTGTGCCCGCCTCCGTGACAGCTTCGGGGGTTATATTCTCCGTGAGGCTCCCGTCGAAATCGTTATGATCCGGCAGTTTCAGGTAGTCGGCGCTTTGCTGACGGGCATAAACCAGCAGAGAAAGCGCATCCAGGAAAGGACGTACAGCGGGTTCATCACGCACCGGAACCAGCGCTGCACCCGTCACGGTGGGGATGCCGGATGCCGCCAAGACACGCCGGAACCGCGCAACTTCGGTGCCGCTTCGCACGATAATCGCCGAACGCGCATACGCCGCTCCCCGGTACAGATAGTCCTCAAGAAGGAGTTGTGCTACCTGGTTCGCCTCGTCCTGAGGTGAACCCAGAAGGTACCCGAAAACCCCCTCGGGAAGTTCATCAGAGTGCCGCGGGTCAAGCAGGTCACCATCATCACTGAGGCGCAGGAGCGCAGATTCCTCATATTTACTCGGTGCGGCCTGCGGTTCGCGCGGCGTAGGTACATTCGCAATCACGGGGAGCCGACGCGCGATATTCTGCCAAGCCAGGGTGATGGGCGCATTCATGCAGTACGAAGTCTTCAGTTCTTCTCGCTGCAGTTCCGGGAAAATCTGGGGTAAAGTCGCCGCTAGGTCGGGGCGCGCACCGCGGAACCCCTGCACCACGGTTTCAGTGCAGCAGGTTACTAGTACCCGTGCGGACGGCGCAAATGCAGCCTCCACTGCCTCGCGCTGATCGCCCGTGTATGTGGCAAGAACCTGCCCCGGCTCGCGCCCTACTAGGATGCGCATCAGCCGGTACACGGAGGGGCTAAGTTCCTGCGCATCGTCAATCAGGATCAGGTCGAAGCGCGCGCGTTCTTCCCGCAAATATTCGGGGTTTGCCAGCAGGAAGGCGCACGCTTCATGGATTAACGCGGCGGGATCGTAAGCGTTTGGGGCACGCAGACGACGAATCTGCTGGTACTCGGTATAGAGCTGCGCCACCGAATGCCAGGCCGGGCGGTCCAGAGTTTGCGCCAGGTTTTCAAGTTCTTCGGCGGTCAGCGCATATTCGGCAATACGGTCAAAAAAGTCACGAATCTCCTGGCGGAAACCGCGCGTACCCAGGGCCTCATGCAAATCGGCGGGCCAGCGCACCGCCGCACCCTTGCCTTCGCGGTGCCCCGCCAGGATTTCGCCGATCATCACATCCTGCTCGGGCCCGGAAAGCAGCTTCGGAGCGAACTCCACCCCGGGCAAAAGTCCCGACACATGCGCGCGACGCAGCAGATCGAAGGCATACGCAGCCCACGCGCGAGTGGGCGCGGTAGACATGCTGCGGTCGATACGCCGTGCCAGCTCATCGCGCACACGAGTAGCACCCGCGCGGGTAGGGGTCAGCACCAAAAGCCGCGCGGGATCGCCCCCGGCGTTCAGAAAATCTACCGCCGCTGTAATCACGCGCTCAGTCTTGCCCGTACCGGGCGCCCCCAGGATGAGTGTAGCCGTCATGGCTTTAAGTTTATCGGGGTTTCTCAGCGCTACGCAGATGTGTCCTCTGCCTGAGAACGTCACGAAGCATCGGGCATTTACACGCGAACTCCGCTAGGCTTGAGCTATGAGCTGGATAGATGCCCCTCGCGCAACCTTCGATTTAGAGACCACCGGTGTCGATGTAACGACCGCCCGCATCGTGACCGCTTCGCTGCTTCTGCTGAACCCGGATGGGAGCGTGCAGCGAGCTGGCGAGTGGCTGGCTAACCCCGGCATTGAGATTCCCGAAGGTGCCGCATCCGTGCACGGTATCACAACCGAATATGCGCGCTCCCACGGGCAACCTGCCCAACAGGTGATCTGGGAGGTCGCGGGTGCGATCGGTTCGCTCTTCCTAGACGGCATACCCGTCATCGCGTTTAACGCCGCCTACGATTTTTCGGTGCTTCACCACGAAATGCTCCGCTATAACATCGCCCACGGCGAGCTGCCCGCCGGGAACATTCTTGACCCGTACGTGATTCATAAGCACGTTATTCCCCGCAAACGCGGCAACCGCAAGCTCGAAACCCTCACCACCGAGCACGGTGTGGTTCTAGAGAACGCCCACACATCTAAGGCGGATGCCCTCGCCGCCGAGCGACTACTCGTTAAGCTCGCCGAGCGTTTCCCCGAGATTGCCACGGATGCCGCTGCCCTCCACACGCATCAGGTTCAGTGGTCGCTTGATCAGGCACGCGATTTCCAGGACTGGCTGCGCACCAAGCCGGGTAAAGAGAACGAGGTTATCGACGGTCGGTGGCCAATACGCCGCTAATTCTCTATCAGCCTCGTTGATTTCGTCACGTTGAACAGAGTCTGTTGGGGCTGCTTAACTCCCCTATTCACTAAGTATCGCGAAGGTTATCTCGCCGGTTTGCAAAGCGTTCGGCACTATACCTGCGCGCCGCTAACCCCTATGCTAAAGAGGTAGGGGTTCTCGCCCCAAGGTGCAGTGCAGCGCGCCGGTTATGTATCACATCAGCATTCAGAATTGTCATGGAATATCAAGACACCAACACGTACAGTATCTATCTCGGTTCCTCCCGCGAACAGCACAAATATATCGTGTCGCAATCGCAGGTGGTCCTCAAGCTCGGCAGAATCCTCATGAAATCGGGGGCAAGTGCCTACCGTATCAAGGCATCAATGGCGCGTTTAGCGAAGGCCGTGGGGCTGCAGGAACATCACGCGCAAGTGACCTTCACAGAGATCGCCACCTCATCATATGCAGACGGTAATTTCCGTACTGAAGTTGCCGAGCAGCGCACGATGGGCATTAACTCCTACAAGATTGACCTGCTGGGTAAGTTCATTTCTGAGCTTCCCGATCGCATATCTCCATCTGAGGCTGACGCCGAGATTACCCGCATCGATTCCATGCCGCATCTCTACAAACGCTGGATGCTCTCCCTCGCTTCCGCCATAGCCTGTACCGGGTTCGCCTTCCTCAACAGGGGCGGTCTGGTGGAATGCCTCGTCGTGTTTATTGCCGCTGGTGCCGGTCAATTTTTGCGTTCTACCCTCATGAAGCGCGGCACAAGCCATATGGCGATCTGGATGGCGTGCGGATTTCTTGGGGCAGGAACCTATATTGGAATTATTAGGCTTCTGGTGGCTCTAAACCTCGTGGGAAGCGACCATATGGTGGGGTTCATCTCCTCAATTCTGTTCTTGGTGCCGGGCTTCCCTATGGTGACCGGGATGCTCGATATTTCCCGTATGGATTTCCTGGCCGGTGTTTCACGCCTGACCTATGTGGCAGTGCTTTTGGTGAGCGGGTCTTTCGCGGTGTGGGTTCTTGCCTCGCTCTTCGAGATTCCGCTTCTGCAAAATATTCGCCCGGATATTCCGGTGGGGTTATATATCCTGCTGCAGGTTATCTCATCGGGAGTTGCCGCCGCCGGGTTCGCCATGCTCTTTGCCGCATCTCCCGTGGCGTGCGTATGGGGAGGCGTTATTGCTGCTGTCGCTAACCCGGCGCGTATCTGGCTTGTGGAGGCGGGCTGGGCTCCCCATATGGCAGCGACAGTCGCGGTGTTCGGGGTCGGCATTATGGCGGAGATTGTGGCGCCGCTGCACGGACGTAAATATTCGCGTATCTCCCTGTCGGTGCCTGCCGTGGTGACGATGGTTCCGGGTGTGCCGTTTTATCTGTCAATGTCGTATTTTTCGGGCGGGAATATGTACGCGGCTACCAGCGGTTTCGTGCAGTCGCTCCTCACCTTCTTGGCCCTGGGGCTGGGGCTGGCGTTTGTGCGCCTTCTTTTCGATAAGAATTGGCTCTTCGATCAGGATACTCAGGTGATGAAAAAGCTCGATAGCGCCTCACATATGCGGTAGATCTTCTGCAATAAATGCGGTCGTTTAGGTGGCGGATTCTGCAAGCTTCTGTGACGAGTCAGCCAACCTGTGCCCTATCTCGTGTGCTACGTTTGTATTGTTCCAGGGGTTTTGTGCCGCTCACACTCACCAACCAAGCGACTACTCTTCCGGTGTCGCTCGTTTGCACGGCGTATTTTCCTCTCAACCAATTACCGAACGAGAAAGATCACCGTCATGCTACACCGTATTATCCAGCGCCCTCTGAATACTGTCTTTGACAAACTTTATGCACGCCGTGCCGCCAAGTTCCCTATAAGTCCAGATGGTGTTTTGCGCGTCAGACATCCGGCCTTGATCCTTATTTCGGTCTTCATTTCGGCTCTGGTGGGTACTCTGCTCACAGCTCTTATCGTGTATATGGTGCTGCATCCAAACACAACGCAAACGCCCCAACAATCACTCTCAATCCTGGGATCTTTTATCCTGTGTGTTGTTATCTTTTATGGCTTAGCCGTTTGGGCGTACCTCAACTATAGAAATATCTACGTTGAGACAGCGCGCGACTATGTAGAACAACGAAATGCTTTCGGCCGGGTCACCCGCATCTATTACAGCGAGGTAAGCGCTTACAGCTATTGGTACGAATACAACAACAAAATGCTGACGCTGTTCTCCTCTGATGGTCGTCAAGTTTCTTTCCGCCCCAAAATATACCGCGGGGAGCGTGTGCTCGCGGTTTTGGCGTTTAGGATGTATAATTCCCGCTGGCCTGACCCGCGAAACAGCAGCGATCAGCACATTGTCGAAACTCAGGCAGCAAACGGTATCGCCGAAAAAGCCCTCTGGAATGAGCATCCGGTCGGTAAGAACCTGTTGATGCCGCAGGACGTTCAGTAAATCCACAGTAGACGGTGGGAGCAGAAATTATTAGGTTTTTCTGCTCCCACCGTCTACTGTCAAGGGCTATATTCCGGGTGAAACTATCTGAGGCTTGCGGGTTTTACGATGCACTCCCCTGCGGTGGGTTTTGGTTCTGCTGAAAGTTTTGGGACTGCTGCAGGTATCCATAGGAGTTCATCTGCTGGTTCGAGGGCTGCTGGTCTGGATTTAGATAACCCTCTTGAGGATACGCGTTCTGCGGGTATTGTGGCGGCATTGGTTGTTGTGGGGCAGCAGTCTGTTCGGGCGTTATAAATCCATTTACTTGAGGGTATTCCATCAAGAAATCGGTTACTTCATATTTGGAGTCTGCTAGTTTCATGATCACAAGTTCATCTTCAGGGTTCTCAAGGTCAGGCCAACGGCCAGAACGTGCCCGCGCATAGAGCAAGGCGCCAAAGATTCTTTCTTGAGGTTTGGCCGGAATACACGAGAAAACTGTGTTTCCCCAGGGATCTATCAGATAAAGATCATCGCTAAGGTCTTGAGTAATTTTCCAATGCTGTCCATCTAAGGTTTGACGTTTCCTTTTGGGACTGTATATATACCCGTCAATAGCTGCAAAGGGAGTAAATTTTTCTTTCCCGAAGACGGTCTGAGTCAGGAACCCTTCAGAGGTTATATCGATATAACTCATATCATGCTGAGCAACGAGGAAAAATAAACCTAATATCAGGATGGGCCCACCATATGCAAAGATTGTTATCTTAATGGTATGCGACCCATCATATTCTCCTGAAAATATGAGTGGAGCAAAATACAGATATCCAATAACTAAAATATAGAGAATATAGTTAGCTCCATGAAAGCGCCGTACGCGGTACGGATGTTTTTTAGACTCCACCCAAGATTGTACCAGTGAGAAAATAAGGTGAATAGAACATAGCACTGCCACGGCAATCCAGGCAAAAACCATTATAGAAACTCCATATCATCGGTGATATTTCCCTACCAGGATACCCTGAGAGGTACCCAGGTATCATATACAGTTTCTCCCTTAAAAATCCTGTCGCCATCGATTAACGGTTAGATACCTGACAACCACATCTTTCGTGTACTCCGCCAGAATTTTTTCATCCTCTGAGTACCCCAGCTGAGGCCATCGTTCCTGCATACCGCGAAACATCAAGCACTGTCCCACATAATCCGGCATGGCCGAATGACGTACCTGTGTCTGAAGAATTTTTTTACCTTCGTGATTGATCACGCGGAGCCTATCGCCGCGGGAAGTATTCACAGCGTGTCGATCTCCCAGAGACACGCGAAGGGTTCCTTCGAAATCAAATCGAGCTGGGCGATAATCGTACCCTTTGATATCAGAAAAAGGAATATTATGCACTCGCCCAAAACCACTACGAAAGACAAACCCCGAAGGAACAAGCTCGATATACCGAATCGTGAGACCACGTATAAGGAGAATAATAAAGATAAAGAGTGCGAATATTAGGAACATCGGTACAGCAAAAAGTACGATGACTATAGGAGTCCCTGCGCTTGGCGTCAGAATGACAGAAAGAACAAATGCAAAGAAACTGCCAAAGCCCACCAGAAAAATATCAACAATCACTAGAATCCACCACGGGTATCGTGCCCGCCGAAGCATTGCTTCGCTCTCACGTTTAGCTCTCATCCCCAAATAGGTAATATGTAACGCTGCACAGGTAAGCAACACACCACCAGCAATACCTGCACTCACAAAAACTGATGTATTCACAGGTGTACATCCTCCCACGGTCCTTGACATTCTATAGATTATTTAAATAATTCTTTGGTGAGTGTCTAAATATTCTGATTCTTGCAACTGGTGCCAGAGTCCCCCATTCTGTTCTTTATTGGCATTTCAAGGCTAGCATTACATCTCCTCCAATACGGGATATTTAAGTCTTAGAGGGAAGATTTTGCTCCTCCTTGCATCAGGTCTTTGACCCTCCAGCGTGCAGCCCTTCAATACAGATCGTCAGCAAATCCCATAATTCTTGCCGTTTCGCATCGCTGAGTCCACCCACCATGTACTGCTCAACATCGCGGATGCGCCCGGTCGCCTGATCGAGCACACGCTCCCCTTCTACTGTGAGCCTGGTCGGTAACGCGCGACCTCGCGGGGCTTGCTCTGCTCGCTCAATCAAACTGCGTTCTTGAAGCCCTCGCAAAAGCGTATTCATCGTTTGGCGGGTTACGAAAGCCTGCCGCGCCAGCTCAGCATTAGAAGCACCTGGGGTAGATTTTAGAATTTCCAGGCACACGTATTGTGCAACGGTAATCCCAAGTGGGCGCAGAACCTCTTCCATGCGCGAGCGCAGCAGTGATTGCACTTCTTTGAGTCGATATCCAATAAGTTGGTTAAATTCCTCTTGCCTCATGTCAATATTCTGACATATGCTGTTAATGTCAGTATTCTGACATAGAATGACCTTGTAGTTCGGGCTGTTAGTACTGTTAACCCCGGACTCTTGGTGCTCTTCACAGTTTTAGGAGGTTCTTATGCGCTACTGGGTTGGAGTAGCCTCACGCGATCATGTTTTACTCGGCGTTGCGGGCGGATTCTGCCAGGTTTGCCACGGCAAACAGGCACCGCTGGCACGTATGAAACAGGGCGATTGGATTCTGTATTACAGCCCTAAAACCGGCATGAACTCTGGTGAGAAAGTTCAGGCTTTTACTGCCGTGGGGCAGATTGTGGACGACCGAGTCTACCAGTTCCGCATGGCCGAAAATTTTGAGCCGTTCAGGCGTGACGTTGTGTTCCAGGATGCGCCGCATCCGTGCCCGATTGAGGTAGCACGCGAGCACCCCGAATGGCGGAGTTATGCGAAGCAGCTGCGGTACGGACATTTTGAGGTCTCGCACGATTTCTTCGAGCACATTTACCGTTACATGATGGCGAGCAAGCACGAGATAACACCCGATAGGTGTTAGGCAGCCAGTCATATGGCAGCATGCAGAGTTTTACTGTATTGAAGCAAGGTGTGGCGGTCGAACACGTAAAAACTACGCTACTGGGACCTTTTATAGTCGAGCGTCAGCTCGCCCAAACTCGTAGGTGTTGACGCAGCCTCGCTGTCCGATAACCGCCTATCATGGGATAAGAGACTTTCAGGCACCCACAAACGAAAGGTTACCCATGACCGTATCAGCCGAACACCACCTCGCACACCAGCACAGCGAAGAGCTTTTTGAACGCTCCCGTTCCGTCATTCCCGGCGGGGTAAACTCCCCCGTGCGCGCTTTCAACTCCGTGGGCGGCACCCCCGCCTTTGTGGACCGCGCATCCGGCCCCTATATTTATGATGCTGACGGCAACGAATACGTAGACCTCGTCTGTTCGTGGGGTCCGGCGATTCTTGGGCACGCGCATCCGCAGGTTGTTGCGGCGGTTCAGGAGGCTGCCTCGCGCGGGTTGTCATTCGGCGCTGCATCCGCGCCCGAGGCAGAGCTCGCAGAGCTTGTGGTCGATCGCATCAACACTGCGATCCCTGGCGCAATCGAACAGGTACGTATGGTATCTACCGGCACCGAAGCCACCATGACCGCTATTCGCCTGGCACGCGGCATCACCGGGCGCGATAAAATTATCAAATTCTCGGGCTGCTATCACGGGCATGTGGATGCGCTGCTCTCTGAAGCGGGCTCCGGCGTGGCGACTCTCGCCCTACCCGGCTCGGCGGGAGTGACCGCAGCAACCGCATCCGAAACTATCGTGCTCCCCTACAACGATCTTGACGCCGTGCGCGAGGCTTTCGCCGCGCATCAGGGAGAAATTGCCGCGGTTATTACCGAAGCTGCCCCCTGCAATATGGGCGTGGTGACTCCCGAACCAGGCTTTAACCGCGGCCTGCGCGAAATTACTCAGAACAATAATGCCCTGTTGATTTTTGATGAGGTGCTGACTGGTTTCCGCGTCTCGTCCGCCGGGTACTGGGGTAAATTTGCTCCCGAAGATAACGGCTGGGTTCCTGATATTTTCACCTTCGGTAAAGTGATCGGCGGCGGTATGCCGATCGCCGCACTCGCCGGTAAACGTGAGGTGATGGAGCATCTGGCGCCGACCGGTCCCGTCTACCAGGCGGGCACGCTCTCGGGTAATCCGCTCTCGGTTGCATCCGGCATTACGACCCTCAAACTCGCCGATGATGCCCTCTACCGCACGCTCGATACACGTTCGGAACAGCTGCAGGCTGCGCTGACGCAGGCACTTACCGATGCCGGGGTGGATCATTCGATTCAGACGGCGGGCAACCTGTTCTCGGTTGCCTTTGGTACCGGCGAGCACGGCGTGCGCAACTACGCCGATATTAAGGGTTCTGCTACCACCAAATACACGGCATTTTTCCACGCCATGCTTGATGCTGGCGTATACCTTCCCCCAAGTGCTTTTGAGGCGTGGTTCCTCTCCGGAGCACACGACGACGCCGCGATGGAACGCATCATTGAGGCACTGCCGGGCGCGGCACGTGCAGCGGCTAAGGCGTAACGCAGACTGCACCCCTATCTCTTCGGCATACATTCCGGACTCTACTCGCCGTCAGCATCAGCTTCTCAACTTTGCTGGCGGCGGGTATTTTCTGAGACATTCATCCATACTGTTGAGCGTCGCGAAAGTGAACAACGTAGAATGCTGTTATGGACTTTCGGGATATTTGGCTTATAGCATTTATCGTATATTTGGGGCTATGCCTGCTCATTGAGGCGGTCTATCCGGTGCGGGTGCGTAAAAAGTATGCGCTCAAAACCGAGCACGCTAAGTGGTTTTGGTCGTATAAACACTTTTTCCTGTACCTTTGGGCATGGATTGTTAACGCGTCCCTTTTCATGCTGTTCTGGGAGTTTAATGAAATACTCCGCCCCATAGCCCTATCTCTCCCGTTCCTGATGGTATATGCAGCGGCACGTATTGGGCGGCGCAACTACCGTATCTTCCACGGCGCTTCTCCAGACGACCGCGCTGTGGGTATGCCCAAAATCTACAGCGCTACCCTGGGTAAGCTCAGCAAGCCCCTGCGTACGACGGGTCATCAATCTGGACTAACGCTAGATCATGACCTGAGCACTACCGCGCTGATAAGCAGCCTTATCTTTTTCGCGTCCACTGCCCTGTTTTTGCTTCGGCTGACCGATATCGATTTTGAATACGCGCCGCCGGTTCCCTATAACGCTATTATTCTGGGAATCGGATATATTGCCGGTATCGTCGCGCTCGTCTCGTATACGAACTCGTACCTTGTCTCCACCCCCACTCTTCTGCAGGTTGGCCGGGGACCTTTCCGCAACCCGCGCGATATTCCATACCGCCAGCTGAGGAGTTACCGCGTGGTGCCTCAAGACCCAGATGCCACTGACCCTGATACCAAAGATTTATCGCAGTGGAATCTGGAATTTAAGGTACCTCGGGCCAACAAATATACGAAAGAGCTGCGCGACCCCAATCTTGAGTATTTGGTTCGGCAGATTGCCTTCCGCGTGGAGCAAGAACGCTGGGCTGACGATAACTCCCCTGCCGACCGAGAACGGCTCGAAGAATATGGCCGGGATGCGCGCCTCGTGTGCATCACTAAGGGCTATATTCCGGCCGGTAAACACGCGCAGGAGGCGGCAAACCGCGCATCCTTCAAGCAGACACATTAGAGTTTTCCGCACTCTGCTGCACAGGCACAAATGGGTTCTCTATTGTCGTGACGCTATCGCAGAAATGCTGGTTTCACGTTTTATGGAGAGCCTATCTTTGAATATTCTTCGCTTTTTGACGATATCTTCTCAATCCGGCACTAAAAGTTATGACAGTAAAGTAAATCTTCTACATTTCTTCAACGGTTTTCTGAGAATATCCTATTAAATTAAATATTTTTTACGTAAACTTTGTGATTGGTTCGCACAAAACGCTTATTCGTCGTACAGTTGCACTAGAGGCACTCTTTTGAGGATCTTCTGCCCTGTATTGTGCGTACCGTTTTGCGCATCCGCACCATGAAATGCGGATATAAGACGCGGCTCTCGCAAGGTACTCGGCGAATCCTCAAAGATTGCCTTGACCTTCCCTAAAGAAGATCACAACGTTCTGCGGCTGGGCGCGAACCTTCCGGATCGGCTAATTCAGGCCGAGAGTATGCGTCACACCATCGTCGGTTAGCTCGCCTGCTGTGCAACACTGAGGTTCTTCTGTGGGGGTACATATCACTTCCGACTATTCACCAACCACTACAACTCAGAAAGCCAATTCACCGATGAGCATCAGCAATAACTTCACCACCTGTACACGCCGAGCCGCGTTCGGTTTTCTAGGAGCTTCGTCTCTGGTAGCGCTCTTGACCGCCTGCGACGACGAGGACAAGCCCGGGGCCCGGCCCAGCACGACAACCAGCAGCGCCGCCGCGCCTGAAACCGAGCCCCCAGAACCTGCCGATTCACCCAGTGCCGCACCCAGCTCATCCGGCCCCAAGTATTCCGGCAAGTCTAAAGCTCCTGCGGGAGAGTTCCGGGCGGCCGATATTTACGGTCCAGCGCAGAATGTTCCTAAACCCACAAATCCTCCTGGCTACACCGAACCCACTCTTGACGGCATGATGAAAAGCATGAAGGCATGGACGCAATGGCGCAATTACGGCATGCAGACAGGTGATTACACCGAGGCATATAAGTTTGTGTCTAAAAACCTCGTCGAAGAGATTAATGCTTACAACGCAGATGCAAAACTGTACCACGACGGTGGCTGGATTATCGGCGGTGAGCAGCGCTCTTATGATTTCAGAAATGACCCCGTTCATCAGGGTAACGGCGTGTATTCCTGGGATTTCTTCGTGGGATGGTCCTATATCATCACCGTAGGCGCAGACGGGCGGCACAAACGCAGCAGGAATACCAACTATGCCGATAATCTTTACACGCTTACCGTTCATTATGAAGAAACAGGTTGGATTATCGACAGCATTACCCGCAAGCAAGCCCAGAAATAATTCTTAGATTTTTGCTTTCCTAGCCGTGTTAATCCCCGCCGGAGCATTCATAATGGATGCGCTGGCGGGGATTTCCAAAAACTGTAGGTTGGTTACAGATACATAAGTTGTCTTCGGTGCGCATAAGTACATGGAGTTCGGAGAAACCGTAAGTACGGAAAGAACTTACTAGGCTTGCATCCATAGTCGTCCCTGTTCAGACATGGGCGGGTGTGCTCGTTCCTGCGCTACCCGCCCAAACTCACGACGGACGATATAGATGCGGCACCTAGTTGCACGATAACGTGCTAAAGTGTCTATCCGAAAAAGACGTGGCGATAGACTTTACATTACTTATATTCAAAGACATAAATACGGTGCGGTTTGTATATAAAATCTGCAAGGTATATCTTCAAAATATGACTCACTCTCAGAAAGAAGAACGGAAGAATTTCAAAAATCGTAAACCGGGTGATGGGATTTTAGGCTACGGGATTATTCTCTTAGTTTTAGCCGTTTTACTTGCATTTTCAACTGGAGTAGTGTCTCCCGCAGCAAAATTTTTTGGATTTGCTGGTGTGCTATGCCTGGTAGGATACGGCATTATTCGTGGTATACGCCGCGACTAATATTATTGTCTACATCATCTTATGGATTACGGCGAACTAACCCGTAACCGTAAAAATGGTGTAGAAAAGTTCGGTGCAGACACTATGGAGTTTCTGCACCGAACTGGTGAGTAGCAGTTATTCTGCTGTGAGTTCTGCGTAACGGGCGAAGAGGATTTCGAGGCGTTTATTGTTGGATGCGCACAGCTCGGCGGCACCGAACGCCTTATCGACGTGGCGATCCAATTCCTTATGAGCTTTCAATAGCTCAGAGCTCATCGCCAGTGGATTGTACATATCTGCGAGTGAAACACGGCCACTGTGCTTTTCCGCAAGTGCCTCACGGACTTTAAGAATTTTCTGCCCCGCCGTAATAATTTTGGCGCGCAAATCCTCAGCTACTTCAGGAAGAGGAAGGTTGTTCCAGACGATAGTATTCGAGAAACGTAAACGTGATTCTAGAGCGCCACCAACTGCACGTTGCCAAGTAATAAACATGGACGAGCTAATAATGGCAAAGAGAAATCCGTCAGGATCAATAGCGGTATATACTTTATCTCCGGCGATAACTTCAGCGGGAAGGTGCGCCACCGTATAAAAAGGGCGGGTTTCCGAAACTACACGGGGAATACCGACATAGCTTGTATCTGGTTGGTGTATTTCTGCAAAGAGATGTGGTACTGAGACCAGTTCCCGTGTTGCTTTTTTAGTGCTTTTCTCACGCATCGTTCGAACAGCCTCAAGACGAGTTTTAAGTACCAAGCTTTTCGCAATATCAGAGGGGATAACATCTTCAAGCCAGAGACACCATCGATCAAGCCCGCGCACAAGTTCTTTACCCATGCGGAAAGGACGTAAATATTTAGCCGCTATAGGATCGCTTGAAACTTCGACGTAATCTTTTTCTTCTACAACAAGATTCCCTCCATCAGTAGGCTGACTACCCCGAAGTACAGGAGGAATCTGCTGTGACAATGGCCTCGACCGTTTCTTCACTAAAATATTGGGGGCATCCAAAAGATAGGCATTAATACTTTTGACGTCTGCCGCTTCACGAGTCTGTTTCGCGTTCCAGTCATATTCAAATAGTCGCGGTTTATAGTCCTCAGAGCGGGTGAACCCGGTAATTACGCAGTGTACCGCAGCTTGACCGGGTGCTTGAGAATCCCACGGGAACGTGTGATACGCGAATTTAATGCGCCATCCTTCCCGAAAAATCGGGCCAAAAAGTGCCGGGACCGGTTGCCCCTGTGCAATAGAGTTAGTCGATACGAAAGCAAATTCGCCCTCGAAATCATGATTAAAGAACTGTACCGCTTTCCAGAACCACGCGGTCACAAAATCCAGGTAACCGTCATAATCTTTGCCCCACACTGTTTTCATAGCGGAAGTCTGTGCTTTAGACATTGTCCACTGTCCCAAAAACGGCGGGTTCCCAAAGATAAAAACCTTAGTGGCTTCTGCCGGAATCATCTCACGCCAATTGGTGGTGAGAGCATCCGCATGCACAATATGAGCTACTGAAGTAATCGGCAAACGCGTGGGAACCTGGCCCAACGCGCGCGCCAAAGCACGGTCAGCCTGAAACTCCGATAAGAACATGGCGACTTCCGCAATCCTTGAAGGCCACCAGTTAATCTCAACCCCGTGGAACTGCGAAATAGAAAGGCGCGTGCTCAAAGACGCATCCAGCGTAAATCCACCCGAGTCCTCTAGCCGATGAATTTCGGTCAGTACCCGAGTCTCAAGTTCACGCAGCCGCATATACGCAACCTGCAAGAAGTTCCCGGAACCGCACGCCGGATCGCAGACCGTACTGAGTTGGATACAAGGGCTTGTGGGAAGCGGCTGAAGCGGATGGAGCGAAAACAGCCCGCGACTAGGGAGAACACGGGATAGGGTGAGCGGCCGGACGGTTCAAGCTGACGACGGGGTTCCAGCGCCTACCCTGACCCGGAGGCGCAGCAAGGCACCGTGAACCGTGACGGGCACGGCAGGAAGTGAAGCGCCAAAAAGTGTGGGAAACGCCGAAACGTTCTACCCTGCCCCTTCACCGGTACTACATCCGTGCCTCTGTAGCGCGCGTCTAGACACACTGCGGGGCTCCGCAGGATAGAATGTGTAAATGAGCAAGTTAAGGAGACTTCCACAACTTCCAAGCCTGATCGAACGGAAGCTATACAAGACAGGTCAGACTCGAGGCGCTGCGGTCCAGGAGATCTACCAGAACCGGGTTCTGCGAAATAGCACTGTACTTATCCCTTGGGATCTCTGGGATGCCTGCAAAATTCCCGATGATGGTACCGAGAAGTACGAAAACGGATTTATTGTTCTCCTTGACCCCGATTGGTATTTGGCAACAGTCAATGCGGATGCGATCCTTAAAGCTGAGGGTGTCGAACTGGGAGTCAATGCAGTCCTCTACTTTCAAAAGAGGTCGCAATGGAACTCTTGGGGTCTGAAGGAAGGGGATTTACTGCCAAATGGGCTGCCGCTGGCGCCCCCAACGAGCAGAATTGCTCCGATTAACGGCACGCTCTTAGCGCGCATGCACAGCACCACTTCTGAAAAAGACAAACGTATCAGTATCGGATATAACAAAAAATCGTTGCGAGGTGCAGGCATCCGAGTGTACGAGTACGCTTCTAGGGAAACTATTAGAAGGGCTCGACTTCAGCTGGAAGCGTATTTTTGGCAATCGTCCGATTCGATCGAAGCAGTTGTCGAAGAGGGCATGAAAAAATCTGACGCAATCTTTCGTCGAGATTCAGTACTTAACTCTGCATCCGACGAAGGTCTGTTTGATACAGATTTATTGCGCAAAATGAGGATACTTGATGCTGAAAACGCAACGATTTGCCCATTGTGCCTAGAGCGGATTCCGGCCTCACTGTTTTTCAAGCGTGGTGAACAGGCTGAGGGTCGTGAGACTTGGGATATAACTGTCACTGAAGTCAGCTTGTTTCATATCGAAGAATTGCGTGTCGGAAAATTTCAACACAAGCCTTACAACCTTGGCTGGGGTCATCACTTTTGCAACGTAGTCACAAAAGACTCAGGCATTGAAGGTACACTGGAGTGGATGGATGTTGTTGTCGATAGAAACCGCAGAAGCGGTTGGCATAGTCAGACGTCAAACAACGTCCCGGCTAGCATCTCAGATTCACGTGATGCCACCGAGCTCTTGAACGACGGTTCCTCCTGAGCGATAAACTCGAGATCCTTAATGGTTCGTTCCACCCATTTCTCCTCGAGTTCTACAGCGATGGCCTTCCTTCCCATGCCAACCGCAGCGACGGCTGTTGAACCCGACCCTGCAAAACAGTCGAGTACAACGTCATCCTCATAGCTTGACGCTTTAATCATATGCTCCAGCAATGCAGAGGGCTTTTCGGCTGGATGCTTACCACGGAAAGGTCGCACGCTCGGAAAATCCCAAACATCTATGAAGTTCACGTTGTTGGACAGGAACATTGGCCGAACCACGTCCTCGTATTTTGGCATCTCGGCAACTTTGCCAGTCGCTATAATTGCCGCGCATATTTTTTCATATTGATCATGGCTAGGGATGTTTCGCCCCGCCTCCCAGTTTGCAACCGCGCCACCATGGTTAACCTTGCCGTATGCCCCAACTTCTTCAGTCAAGGCCTTCATGGTCAAGCCGGCTTGTTTCCGTTTATCTTGCAAAAATTGCCCAAGAGGTGACCGCCTATAGGCTTCCCAAGACCCGTATTGCCCGTGCTCGAACATCAGAATTCGCTCCGAGTGTGGGTACCAACTCCTCAATACCTCCTTCTTCATTTTCCCTTTCCAGCCGTCATAGCCAGGCTCGTTCGGCTTCGACCATGTAATATGCCCAATCGGTCGAAAGTACTTGGAAAACATGATTTCAAGCCTCGCCGACATCGCAGACGAGCAGAATACATAAATGGTTCCACTGGGGCGCAGGATCCTCTTCCACTGAACCGCAAATGTTTCCATCCATGCCAGGAAGTCCTCGTCCTCCCGAAAGGCTCTATCGTTAGCGATATTGGCTTTTTTTGTCGAATGATATGGCGGGTCTGTGAGAATTAGGGAAACTGAGTCATCAGGGAACTTTTCTAATACCTCGGCCGCATCTCCCTGGATGACAACAGCATGGTCAGAAATGAACCTCGCATCTTTTTCGAGAATCTCTGTTGTCTGCCTGAAACAGGATTCCCGATCAGGTAGTGGACGAATCGTTGAAGTCATAATCAAGAAGCCTTCTTTTAGGGTATCTGGTCAGCATCAATGTCATAGCTGAACTGAAATCTAGTTAGCAAGTCTCCATCAGCGCTGTGGAGGAGATCCCGACGAGGGGTGATGGTTGCTGGTCGTACTCTCACATATGTCAGCGATGGTGCAGCCGAGTGCTTCGCAGATGCGGGCGAGAACGTCGGTGGTGACGTTGCCGTCTTTGCCAAGTTTAGCGATGGTGGCCGGTGACAGGCCTGTGGCGTGTCGTAGGTCTTCGCGGGTCATGTCGCGGTCGATGAGGAGTTTCCATAGTGGTTTGAAAGTGATGATCACGGTTGGTCGTCTCCTGCATCGTCGTTGCCGGTTTCAAGGTTCCAGGTGAAGCCGTAGAGGGCTTCGGCGCCTTCGTCGAGGTGGATGATTTGGTTCTCAGCAACCGAATCTTCGGCTCCGGTGCCGTAAGCCTTGGTGGCGTCGAAGGAGAAGAACACCTGCTTGGGTTCACCCGCACCACTTTCGAGCATGCCGCTGCGGGCGTAGATGGTGAGTAGCTCTCGGACGGGTGCGAAAGCGACGGGTTTGATGATCGCTGAGTCGTGGATGAGGAACGGCAGAGGTGTGCTGTGGAGGATGGCGAGGTCAAACACGATGAGGTTCTTGGCTTTGGCGCCCGAACCGGTGTCCCCGTTGTGGTCGAATGGTAGGAGACGCCTTTCGTCGCAGCCTTGAAGGTGAACCTTGGGCTCTTGCGGTGCTGCTGCGGGTAGAGCGCATCGTTGACGGTTTTCATTTGCGCGTTGATCGCGTCCGTCAGATGCCCGAGCGTCTGCGGGATAGCCTCATCGATCTCGTGTTTGAGCTGTTTGCGTTCCTTCTTGAGTTCCTCGTTGTGGTCGAAGGTACGGATTTGCTCTTCGAGCCGGTCGATTCGGGCTTGCAACTGGGCGGACTGGTCGTAGACCGCGTCATCGAGCTGCACGGATTCCCCGAGTGCCAGGATTTGGGCTTGCAGGTTGTGGATGGCGACCTGCAGCTCAGCTGCTTGTGCCTGGTAGTGGCGTTGCTGCTCATGGAGTTGGTCTTCGAGGATGCCGGTGAGCTGGTGGTGGTAGTACTCGATGGTTTCTAAGGATTCACGGTTCGCGTGTGGGAAGAACTCGTAGAACTCTTCCAAGTCACGGGTGGTGATTCGTGTCTGCCCAGAAAGGGTGGCCTCCACGATCGTGAGTCTGCTGTTGATCGCGTCGACTTCTTTGCGTACCTGGTCGTAGCGGGATTGGATCTTGTCGATTTCTTCGTAGGCGCCGAATAGCCGCAGGAGTGCTTTCGCACCTTCGATGTCGTTGGCGCGTGCGGCTGCGGCAAGTGGCCGGTCGAGGAGTGCCATGTCGCGTTCGTCGACGCGGCTGAATCGTCCGACCAGTTCACGCCAGGTGCCGCCGGTTTCTCCGAGGCCGTATTCGTCGAGCAGGAACTGCTGGTACTCGGCCAGGGTGAGATCTTCGACCGTTTCCTGCCAGTTGGGGTCTTGGTAGCGGGTAACGAACCCGGGTCGTTCGGTGGTTCGGACGAAATGGTGCTCCGTACTGTTCAGCCTGAGGGTGAAATGGATGGCGTGGTGGCCGACGGCTTGCGGGAGTCGTACAGCGTCCGAGTTCAGGAAGTCGTTCCCGGCGTAGATGAAGTCGATGATTGGGAGCAGTGTGGATTTGCCGATCGAGTTTTGTGCTTGGTCGGCACCTTCGATGATGTTTACCCCGGCATGCATGGTGATGACCGGACGCGGCTCGCCGTTGCGGTGGAATGCCGGTGACCAGAGCCTAGTGAGCACGACTGATCACCCCCTCACTGGCATCCAGGTGGACGACCCCGAGTGTGAGCAGGAGAGCGAGAGCGTCGATGAGGTCTTCGGCGTGCAGCTTGTCGGCAAGGCGGCGCTGCAGGTCAAGAACCGGTACGGGCTCGGTGCCGAGGGTTTTGAGGATGGTGACGAAGTCCGCGAGCACGGTTTCGTTGAACCGGTAGAGCTTGTTGGGAAGCCTGATCATGCCAGTATCGGCCTCCTTGGTTTGAACAGTTCACAGATCTGGGTCAGGAACGAGACGACCACCCCGCAGGCGTAGTCGTCGATGTTCGTGTGCTGGTGTATCCAGGCGGTGAGCCGTGTCCAGATCTCGTCCTGGCTTAGGCCAGTGTCGGCTAGGACTCGCCAGGCACCCCAAATGTCGTCACGCATCCGTTCGAAGTCGAGTTGTCCTGCCTCCTGGAGAGTTTTCGCCGTCTCACGCACCCTGGTCTCGTAGATGCTCATGTGGTCACGGACGCGACGCACCAGTTTCGTATCAGCAAGCTTGGCTTTCATCGGCATCACGTCATAGGTGACGTCCGGGGCAAGGTCTTCGACCGGAAGGTTATGGATCGCCATGAGCAGCTCGGCGATCTTGCTGTCCAGGCCGAGCGGCACGAGCCCCTCATCGATCCGGTCGTTCAGAGACCACAGCCGGTTCTGCTGCCGCAGCCTGTCCACGTCGGTCGGCGTGTGAGCAAGCTCATATTTCTGGGCACACGGTTTACACAGCGCGGCGAAGTCGTCTGGGCCGTAATCCTCACTGTCAGCGTCGAGGAAGACGATCTCGTAGGGGTCGGCCTGGCGCCCGTGCGCGATCACCCGCAACGGAGTCTGACATTCCGTGCAGCCGCGCGAGCGGGCCACCAGGAGTCTCTCGTACTTGACGCGGGCAGCTTGGATAGCGATCTGCGAGAGCACCTGCTGCTTGCCGTGGTCTGTGCCGGCTTTCGCGTGGACGATCTCTACGAGCAGGCGCGCCACGTCGGCGGCGAAATGGTCAAGGCGAACCTGCTCGCCGTAGGCGGCAATGTTGTCCGTGATCAGTTGCTGGGTCTCCAGCTCCAGTTCATCAAGGACGGTCACGAAGTTCTTGATGCCCCACCGGGCGGTGATCGCTTTCGCCAGCTTTTTCGTGAACGCGCTATCACGGGATGCCATCGACTCCAACGTCGAATCAGACGGCAGCGTGGAGGGGTCGTTCCGCGTCGCCCATTCGGCTTCGGTGACGTTGGTGAACATCGAGATCAACTCGCGCAGATAGGACGCTCGTGACAATCCTCCAGGCACGGCGGGCTGCAGCGCATCGGCGAGCTCGAAGAACTTCATCATCCTCCTACCCATCGAGTCTCATGGTTTCTCACGACAGCCCCTCACGTTTTCTCACAGCTCAGCAGACCCCGATTTCTAGCCTGAAATCAGGTATTTGGAGTACACCATGCCGGATCGCGTTCGTGAAGAACTTCTTCACATGTTACCACAGAGGGTGGTAGCAGGTCGCAACGACACGAGCGCGAGCCCGATGTGACGTACTCCGGTGCTGGCGGCTGAGTACCAGCTGCCGGCACATACCTACGGGCAAGTGTCGGGCGGTCGACAGCGCGGGTCTTGCCAAGGAGGCTCGGCCACACCCGTGGTCGGGGTTCCTACAACGCCGAGCTGTGATCGAGCACGGTGGTCAACCGTTCATCGGGAGATCCGTTCGAGGCACGTCGGCGGGCATCTATTCGTAGGTGCCCGCCTTCGCTGTCCCTTGAACACTCTCTTGGTTGACCGGCACAACTTCATACCTCTGAACGGGTCTCCCTTCATTTCGAAGGGAGCCCACCGTGGCTACACCTACTTCTCAACCACAACCTCGCCCGTACGCCAGCCGCTGCAAGACCAACTCGACCGGGCAAGAACACTGGCACCTCTATGTGCCGTCCGCCAAAGGGGGGGCATGGATCGAACTGCTCGACCTACCCAGACCCGACGAAGCCCTCCGGGACATCGACCCCGAAGCATACGCCCGCAGCTGCGCCCAGGCGAAGCAGCTGCATAACCAGCTCCTCGATCCGGACTACGTCGAGCCATGGAAAGAAGAATGGTGCCGGGCAGCCTACGTGCTCTACCGGCAGCACCGTAACGCGGCCAAACGCAACGACACCTCGTACTCGGACTGGCAAGACGCGCTACCGGCAGGACGAGAGCTGTACGCCCATCAGGTCGTTGACCCAGAGCAGGCGTTCCTCGAAGCGGAGGAAGCCTCCCAGTCGCGGCGAGTGCTCGCCGAGATCCTGCTACCGCTGACTGAGCAGCAGCGCAAGTACCTCACGTTGTCGTTGGGAGACAACATGTCGTACGCGGACATCGCCCGGATGGAGCATCCCGACGCGGATCAGGCCGAGATCAACAAGGTGGCCGACGCCGTGCGCAAGAGCGTCACCCGCGCGATGAACCGCATCCACAAGAAGTTCGGCCACACCCGTCCGGATCTCGACTCCCTTGGGGGCGTATAGGTGCAAGCCCCACCAACGGCAGACGGCTTGCGGAACCTATCAGCTCTCCAGAAAGGGGAAACAGTCATGGTGGGAAAGCACAAGCTTCGCATCAACCTCTCCGACGAGCCCGCCGCCGATGCGCTCGTCTCCACCCGCACAGTCAGCCTGCGCGAACGCCTCGTGGCCAAGCTCCTGGGCCGTAAGCAGCGGGTCACCGTGCTCGTGCCCGGGAACCAAGTCGGCTCCGTCGAGATCGTGGAGCCAGCCGATGACTTGATGGCGCTGGCCGACGCGGTCGGCGTAACCCCTGAGGGCGGTGATAACCGATGATCCCGGTGAGTGACGCGAACAGGTTCATTGGCGCGCTGAATCGGATCGCTGAAGGCGTGACGCTGCTGGCGGCCGCGATTGAGGAGACGGCGTGGGAAGGCTTTGAGGATCATGCCGGGATGCCCGGTGCTCGTCCGATCGCCGCCGCACAGTTGGTACAGCCCGACCTGGAGGAGGCCGCCGCCGAGTACGAGGCCACCCACCAGCAGACATCTGAACCCGAACCGGCACCTGAGCCTGTGTCGTTGCCGCAGGTGTGTGGACTCCTCGCCGGGCTCTCCAGCCAAGGGCTCACCGAGCAGGTGCGCGAACTGATTGTCGCTACCGGCGCGGACAAGCTCTCGGCGGTCGACCCGGCGAAGTACGGGTGGCTGTTGGAGCAGGCGAAGTGGCTGGCTGATGGCTCCCACTGACCACGCGCTGCTCTCGGCGTCGGGTGCGCACCGGTGGCTGAACTGCCCACCCAGCGCAGTGCTGGAATCCCGTGAGCCGGACTCGTCGTCGGCGGCTGCCGCGCAGGGCCCCGCCGCACACGCCCTGGCGGAGTGGAAGCTCCGCCGCGCCCTCCACCGAGCACCGGGCTTCAAACCCGAATCGACCTGGATCGATGACGAGATGGAGAACTACACCGATGACTACGTCGCCTTCGTCCAAGAACACATCTCGCTGGCGCGGGAGGCCTGTGGTGATCCGCAGGTGCTCATCGAGCAGCGTCTCGACTTCTCTCACGTCGTGCCGGGCGGGTTCGGCACCGGCGACTGTGTGATCATCGCCGAACCCAAGCTGCAGATCATCAACCTGAAGTACGGGCAAGGCGTGTTGGTCCAAGCCGAGCACAATCCGCAGTTGATGCTGTACGCGCTCGGTGCTCTCCACGTTTTCGGGGATCTGTATGACATTGAGACCGTAGCGGTGACGATCTACCAGCCCCGGCGAGGCAACGTCGACACCTGGGAAACCTCCGTAGCCGACCTGGAGAGCTGGGTTGAGACCGTGGTGAAGCCGAAGGCCGAGCTGGCTGCGGCGGGTGGGGGCGAGTTTTGCCCCGGCTCGTGGTGCCAGTTCTGTCGTATTGCACCGACGTGTCGGGCACGAGCCGAAGCCAACCTCGCTCTCGCGAAGCTCGAGTTCGCGCCGCCGGCCGAGCTGACGGATGCGGAGATCGCGGACGTGCTGACAAGGATTCCCCAGCTCAAAACGTGGGCTGCGGATGTGGAGGCCTACGCGCTCTCGCAGGCGGTGAACCAGGGCAAGCACTGGGACGGTTTCAAGCTCGTCGCCGGCCGGTCTGTCCGCAAATACACCGACGAAACCAAGGTCGCCGAGGCGGCCGTGGCTGCCGGGTACGCCGACATCTACGACCGCAAGCTCATCACGCTCACTGCGATGGAACGGCTCATGGGCAAGACCACCTTCAACGAGGTGCTCGGCGACCTGGTGGTCAAGCCCGTGGGTAAGCCGACGCTCGTGCCCGACACCGACAAACGACCCGCGCTGGACATCCACAGCGCACAAACCGAATTCACGAAAACAGAAAGCAGGTAACAACCATGTCAACCAACAACCCCACCCGCGTCGTCACCGGCGAAGTCCGCCTCTCCTACGCTCACGTGTGGGAGCCGAACTCCATCCAAGGCGGCAAGCCCAAGTACTCCGTGTCTCTGATCATCCCGAAGACCGACACAGCCACCATCACAGCCATCGAGAAGGCCATCGACGCAGCGATCGACACCGGTACGGCCAAGTTCGGAGGCAAGCGCCCCAACAAGGCGGCCCTAAAGCTGCCGCTGCGCGACGGTGACACCGAGCGCGACGACGAAGCCTACGCAAACAGCTTCTTCGCCATCGCCGACTACATCACCGGAGTCCTCGCAGCCATCAACGAACGCCGCATCTCTAGCGCAGTGGGGTTTCGCGGGATTGCCCGCAAAATCCTGATCTTCACCCTCGTCGGCCTCGCCCATCTGCTCGACACCCAAGTGATCGGCACCCCCGGCGTGCTGCGCACGGCAGTCATCTTCTTCTACCTGTCCAACGAAGGCATCTCCCTGATCGAAAACGCCACCCGCCTCGGTCTGCCGATACCGGCACAGATGCGGGACGCCCTCGACGTGATCGCCAACCAAGCCCGGCGACGCCCACCCCTCAACCGGCCAGAAACCCCAACCGCTGATGAGCAGCAGAAGGAGCAGTGAACAACGATGAAGAACTGGAACACCCTTGAGGCCGACATCGACCTCATCATGAACAAGCACTACACCGCCGGACGATCCGGCCGGAAGATCGACAAGGTGATCATCCACCACAACGCCGGCAACCTGTCGATCCGGGGCTGCTGGGACGTGTGGCAAACCCGCCAGGCCTCGGCCCACTACCAGGTGCAGTCCGACGGGAAGATCGGCCAGCTCGTGTGGGACCGCGACACCGCCTGGCATGCCGGGAACTGGAACGCCAACACCACCTCGATCGGTATCGAACACGCCGACATCCCCTCCAGCCCGTGGCGGG
>ERZ773263.244-NODE-244-length-40841-cov-5.233879_pt1 | contig 40841 bp, 49 predicted proteins | sample MGYA00511076_ERZ773263 | MGnify/ENA primary metagenome ERZ773263 (study PRJEB29015, sample SAMEA2738155) | human oral metagenome | biome: human oral; feature: human-associated habitat; material: saliva | place: China | collected 2195 ... | reverse complement strand
CCATACGGATACCACCTTTTGGCATGAAGTTCAATTTGAAGAGTTCATCGTTTTGGATACCAAAGATAACTTCATTTTCTTTGTCAATAAATCCTGCTGGGATATCAGCGATAGATGTTGGACGAGTGTCCATTGGGAAACGAGTTTCTTCGTAGTGAGCCTTAGTTTCTTCTACAATTTTTTTGATGTGAAGTGAACGTTCTGTTGGTCCTGCAAGGAAGCTTTCGTCTCCATCGTAAGGTGTGTAGTTAGCTTGTACGAAGCGTGATACACTTGCTTTTTCTTTCCAATCTACGCCTTTGAAGCCTTCCCAAGCTTTGTCAAAGATTGTTTGATTATCTGTAGTTGCTTTATTAACCATTATAGGTCCTCTTTCTAACGGATTGCTTTATTGAGCTTTGTATTTTGCGCATATCCGTGGACACGCTTTTTGATATCGGTTTCATTTTACATATTGAGTATATCATACAGAAAAAGAATCTGCAAGTGCTCATTGTTGATTTGATGCAGATTCTTTTATGATACAATTTTACTATTGAATAGTTCTGTACTATAAAACTGAAAGATTTGTTTATATTTTCATGTATGAGATTTTTTCTTTTCATATAACCACTCAAAAATAGGATATAAGAAGTGGGTTGGAATATCAAACTCGCCTATTAGTGACTCAATTCGTGGCTTAAATTTATTTTTGAAATTATAAAGAGGACCGGCGTGTTCCGATTCTACTCCTCCAAGATTGTGTGTTATTGCTCCATGTTCAAATGCATGCTTCGCTGTTTCATGCCATGTTAATAACGGGGCTTGATAATGTTTATATGTATCATCCATACCAGCATATAGATTTTCTGAAGCGTTTCCCGAAATGATTGTAAGTGTTCCGGCCAGTGGTAATGCGTTGTTACCTTTGTTCGGATATAACAAATCATATTCTTCTCTTAATTTTGTGTTCGTCGGGTCTTTTTGCATCTCATGCTCAATAACTCGCAAGCGTTCATCAACGTTTAATGTCGCAAGTGTTATATATGAATTTTCATTAAAGCTTTTTAATATTTGTTCGAAATATTCTTTATTACGCAGTGCTATACCTTTGCGGTCAGCAGTTTTAACCATCAATTCTGAAAAGGTGTCTAAGAGGTTCAGACCCCCAAATTGTATTTTGACTCCTTTATTTTGTGTTGTACGCATTGTTTGTCGAGTTGATTTAGATAATTTTATATGACTAAAATCATCTTTATATAGTTTTGCTTGGTATCTAGGTTGTAATGTGTCAGAAAGGTTTTGTGTTAGACCTTTCCACTTGATACCTTTGCGCAACATATAATCTATTAATACACCTTTGGGTTTTGTTGGTATTAATTGATTGTCTTGTCTCGAAGATAACACCCATTCTGGGTCAAATTTGATAAAAACGGCTTTATTTTTTTTACCGATTTCTTTAAGTTTGTCGATAAGCGCTCCAATTTCGTGTGGATATTCAGGGTCGATAATGGGGCCTCTTGGTATATACATCATACTATAACCCATTGGTAACTCTTTGATTAAGATTTGTGCTACTGCGTTCAGTGTGTCTCCAATATAAAAACCATACCATTGTGCTTTCCATGATGTTTTTACTTCTGACCAGGGTATTGATTGGAAAGGGTGATGGTTATGTTCTTTTAAGAATTTGTCATATTCAGCCTTTGTCAGTTCTTTATATTGCATTTTATTCCTTTCCGATTGTGCTTACGGTGTTAGTAGTTTTTCTAACTCATTTTTAATTTTGTTTTTGTTTAAGATTTTCGCTTCTTTACGTTTATGTTGTAAATATTCTGAGGTGTTTAATGTTTCATAATATGTTATTCGACCGGTTGTTGTCACAAACTCATATTTATGTTTTCCTGATGTGATAGTGACAGTTACATCTGCTACTTCAACTTTTTGCAATGTTTTGGTTGTACAATTTGTATAGTGCAGAATTGATTCTCGATTATGGCTTTCTTTTTCGTTTAGGATAATCGGATTTAAAAGTGTTGTTACGGTTTTAACTCCATTTTTGTCCATTATCAAAAATCGGCTTTCGTCGGTATATATTAAAATAGGTTCCTTATACCCTTTTAAATGTAAGTGATGTAAATGCTCTTTGTCAGTTTCTTTTGTCACATATAAATGGTCATAAGGTGGGTTATTGATAGGATATATTGTCTTCCAATTATTGTGAAGTGTTAAGGTCATTTCAGGATACAGGTCATGATTAAATTGATTAAGAGTGCCATCCTCATCTATTGGTTCGTTTGCAACACTAATAAACACGAAAAATAGGGCTAGTGACATAAGCAAGAACGGAAATAGTTTTTTTGCTATAGTAGTTATATATGCTATATTTAAATTCCCTAGCTCATTTGGTAATATAGATAATGAAAATACTGCTATTGTGCTTATTAAAACAATAGCAATAATGTTTCCTATATATTGTGGTGTATTAAATGATGGAGATAGTAACTTGAGTAATTTTTGTGTTTTATTTTGTACTGTTTTCATATCTCTATTATATCATTATTTTATCCTTGTTGCAAGTACAGATTTAAGAAACTTTTTAAAATTATTATGAGTGACTACTGCCATTTGTGATTTTAAACCCGCTTCTAATTCTGTTTTTGTACATGAACCTTTTATCATGTTGGCGGTGTAAGATGCTACCTGAGATTTAGCATTCCGCGTTAACCAATTATTGATTGCAACTTTGTCTTCGGCTTCTAAGATTTCTTTTAGGATTAGTTTATCGGTTAAAAGTGCTCCATTAGTAACTCCACTTGGAGGTTTAATGTTTTCTTTTATATTTTGTGTCATTTCGTTTGTTGTAGTTTCGTTGCTTATTGGTTTGTGATTTGTATGTTTGCTATTTGTCATATCTACGGTGTCTAAATGTTTGTGTCGATGATAGTAATTATTTTGTCGTGATAGTAAATTAAATGTTGTTTTTACTACTGCCATATCTTCTTGTATTTCGTCTAATATACTAGGGCTTAAATCGGCTACACTTGCGTGTTGTAGCTTTTCAATATTTGAATTTAATCGGATGGTATTATCTTGTATTTCATTCGCATATGATTTCGCTGTGAGCAATTCAGCGGTTTGAATCAATCTTGATAATTCAGTATCAAACCAGTGTTGGTATCCTTTTGCGATTTCTGATGTCATACCTTTAAATACGGTTACAATTGTATTATTGTTTATATCAAGAGCAAATATATTACCGATAGCTGACATGACTGTTATTCGTCCAGGTTGTGTTGATGTATTGGTATCATTGGCTGGAGTATTCTCTTTTAAAAATTGTTCAATTTGAGATTCACCGATACCATAACGCTCTTTTGCTCGTTCTTTAAAGTGTTCAGTTGGTGCATAGTCCAATAAATTATAATGCATATGGTTGTCCTTTCTATTGTTCTTTCATGTATTCATGAAAAAAAGGATAACATATTTGTTATCCTGCTAATAGCGTTAAAATGAGTGATAAGATACTAATAAATATATTATAACTCATATGTAGTGCCATGTTTGCAACAAGACTATTATGTCTTCTATAAAAGATAATGAAGAAGATATTCATACTTCCGTATAAGATGGCGGTTAATGGTGTGACCGCTCCATGAATGAGTATGAATACGATAGTCGATATGACTGCATTAATTTTAGGATTTAATGGTAATTTACTTAAAAACAGATAACGACATACTGTTTCTTCTATCATTGGAGCAAACGCAATAGCGTATGTTAGAGTTGGAATTGGAGCAAGAGCTAGTAATTGATTTAGTCCTTCTTGATTGCTAACTGATTGACCTAATGCGTCTATCAATCCTCCAATTCCAGTTGACATAAAGAATAAAATAGCTACAAATAGTACAATTTGACCCCATAATGATTTTGATTTCAATACATTTAGGTCTAGTATACCTTTGAGTTGCGTGCGATAAAGTACATATAATAAAATTATATATGCAAGTACGACCCCGGCTTGATTTAATGGGTCATGTGTTTGAATGAGTGTCGTCACAGGCATTTGTGCGGACACAAGTAGCACTAATCCAAGAAATACTAATGCTATACTAATCGTAATCTTTTTCATGTCTCATCCTCATTTAAGTTCAATATAAGCTTTTAGTTTGGTTGGTTGAAATCCTGTCCAGACTTCTTTATGTGTTTTCACAACTGGCATTGATTGATATCCTTCACTGCGTAATTCTTCTCTTAGATTATCATCATTTGTAATATCAATGAATTCATATTCTACATTTTTAGTATCTAAAAATTTTTTTGTTGCATTACATTGCGGGCAACCTGTGAGAGTTCCATATACTTTAATTTGTTTCATTTTTTTTTCCTTTTCTAATACGTTTTAACGGGTGTTTGGAATACATCTGTTAACTCTTTAGACGCACCATCTACGGGCTTAATGTCTTTTAATTTACCTCGAACAATACGACGTTTTGCTGCGTTAATATCATTACATGTTACCAATGTTACGATGTTTTCACCAGTTTCATCTAGAACATATACGTCGGTTGGGTCAACTAATGTTATTGACGTGATTTCATAAATATATATATTTTTCAAATCCGTCAAATAAATTTTCATACCTTCTTTTGAATTGATTAATGGTGCAAATAAAAGTGTTTCATTATAAGCTGGCGAATAATGAGATGCTAATGTATAATTTCCTACTCCCATTTTTTGACCTTCTTTTAATGTTGCGGCTCCACGAAGTAAGTTATAATCACTTACTCCGTTTACAATTGGTAGATTTATACCAACTTCAGGAATAGCAATTTCACCTATAGCTGGTAGAGGTGTATTGTCTTGATTTGCTTCTAATACTGACGCCAACGAAATACTATGTACGTCTTCATAGTTATAGGTAGCTGGTGCTTTTTCGGCCGCTTGTACAGAATCAGCTGTTAAATTTTGTAATACTTGACTTGATTTATCACCTGCTTGATGTAGAAAATTATCTTTTATTGGTCCATATGCAAAGAATCCGATGGCCATGATAAAGAAAATTCCTGCTAGTACATTTCTATATTTATCAAATAATTTAGCCATTTTTTATTACCTCCGCGATAAGTGATGACCACGTTTCCATGTTTTCTGGCAAATGGTCCATATCAACAAAATCAACTTCTAGGGTATCTGTTTCTGTAATATTGATTTCAGAACGTTTAACGTCTGCTATATATACTAATCCAAAATGAACTTGCCCAACTGAATTTGTATCATCATTGACATATCCGATAAGTTCAAGCTTTTTCGGCGTCAAACCTAACTCTTCTTTGAGTTCCCGTAGGGTGTTTTCTTCTAATAATTCCTGTGAAGTTTTTCCGTTAATTGGATTCATATGACCACCGACTCCAATTGAACTTTGTCCATGAAGGCGTGTTTCGCCTCCTCCTGTTAGTCGTGTGTAAATCAAAATATTATCATTTTCATCAACAGCGATTACATATGAAATTAATTGCTTATATGTCGGGTCTTCTTCCATATCTCCTCGTCGTTTCACTTCTATTTTGTCCATCACGTTCATAACGTGTGGTAGGTCTGAAACGTATACGAATCCGTGTAATGGTTCTGGTAATAATTCTTTTCTTGGTATAACTAAAATTTGTTCATCATTTTTATTCATGTGTTATCCTTTCTATGCTCGTGATAATACGAGTTGGGGTGTGGATTTACCCATCCATATGTTTTCTTTCAATTCTACTTTGACAGGAATAATAGTTGCGTCTTTGATTTCTAGTTGTGCTTTTACTTTTGATGCTAATCCTATATCAAATGTGAGAAGTTCGCACCCATCGATAGTAGCTTTGAACGTTTTCCAAAAATCAAGGTTCAAGTCATAATTTGGTAAAATAGTTGGGTCTAAATCCATTGTGAATTCTGTTTTAGCACCAAAACCGTTACCAAATGGTTTAAGTTGAGACCATAATGTTAATATACTTCTTAAATCTTGATTTAATTTGTTTTCAGTTATATTATACCATAAATGTTCGTCATTATCCATACCTTGATAAAATGCGAAATGAATTACGTTTTGAGGTGATTTTTGAATTAGACCTGCAGCTAACGCATCTTCATATTCTTGTAATTTTTCGCTCGCTACTTCAGAAGCTATTCGGTCGAATCGTTTTTTAAAATCTTCTAAGTTGTCGATATGAATTTGATATCCAGCGGCACATGCGTGCCCTCCACCTGTGATTTCATAGCTAACCTCGTTACGTATTCGTGTTACAATCACATCTAATGGGGCTAAGTCAGTTGACCGTGCTGAGCCACTTATATAATCAAGCATCGTTGTGTCTTTATAAATGATTTGTGGAGATTCTGTTTTAATTGCAAATACAATTGTTGGTCGTTTCGTTTCGTTAGCGATGTTACCGGCAATTAAACCAGCAATTCCGTGCTCAGTGTTTACTACTAATACGTTTGAGTTTTGTCCATATAGTTCTGGTGTTATAGCATATAATACTTCATCACGCATTTGTGATTTTAACGTATTTTCTTTTATCATTTGTAATATGTTATCGTGACGAACTATTGGTGATGGGTGTAGTAAACCTTTAAATGCTGAGACGGGTGTGCCTGATACTCTTCGCGGGGCATTTATGAGTGGTGATAAATACCAAGAGATTAATTCTTCGTCTTTTGGCAATGGGCTTGGTTTTTTACCTTGTTCTTTTCTTGTTTTATCTCGTTCTGTTTGCATCATATGAATACAATCATATAATCCGTGGAATACAACATCATATCCAGGATTTCCTGTTGCTGATATTTGTTCATATGTAGCCCCTCCGTTTTCAGATTTGAGCCTATAATCTTTCAATACCTCTACAGCTCTTCGGACCATATAATGGTTTTCATCAGTAATCGGCATAACATCTGCTACGTTTGCTATTCCTGCAAAAACAATTAATTTTTCTATTCTTTTTATAGATTCTGGATGATATTTTATAGCATAAGCAAGCATTGTTTTCCATGCTACTGCAGCTCCAGCATTTCCTTTAAATGGATAGGTATCACCTGCTACATTTGGATTGACTATTACCTCCGCTGGTGCATGTGCACCGGAGCCTAAGTGATGGTCGGTTACTAGTGTGGGAATTCCTAATTCGTTTGCGTATGTTACTCCAGCAACCGCGTTTGTTCCGTTATCAGCGGTTAAGATTAAAGATACATCCGAAAATGTTTGCAACATGTCATCTACAGCTTTTGGTGATAATCCGTATCCATCTTTCATAGATGGTATATATACTCTATGGTTTATTCCAAATTCCGATAATGAAGCTGTAATCACAGCCGCACACATGGTTCCATCTGTATCATAGTCAGGGTCAATGATGACCAATTTTGTTCTATCTCGTTTTTGAGCTAATTCAAATTGATATAGTTTATCAATTAATTCTTCCATATTTGTATATAGAAATGGGTCATGAAGACAATCTTGGTCTTCATAAATTAATTTATTTAAATCTTCTTCCGACCAATTTAGTGATTTGGCTATTCGCTTTTTTAGTTTTTCTATAAACACTAATGTCTATCCTTTCTGAGTATTGATTTTACGAGTTGTATGATAGCTGGAATAAAAAATAATCCAATTACTACGAGTACAACGGCAATAGTATTGTGTGTCGCTATAAGCCACCAAAATAAGTATAAAATAGCAACTGCACTACCAATAAGCACTATCATTCCGATTATATACCATTTAATAAGCGTACCAATTCCGTTTATAACTTGATTTGGTGTTGCTTCTGCTACGATATGTGCTACATTTTGAACGTTTTCTTTTATTGGTTTATTCATGAAGTCCATAGCAATGTCCTTTCTAAAGTGAAGAGAGCCGTATCTTTTAAACGGCTCTATTCTTCGTATTTTCTACTTCTGCTCTAAACCCTATTTCTATATCATGTTTGGTGATTTTATTTTCTCCACCTGTTGACATACATCGGTCATTTTTAGCAGATATAATTCGTTGATATACATTTCGTACAAGACCTCCGTTCCCACCATTTGTAATACGTCCATTTCTATCTGGTAGTGACATATTTAATTGTGTTAATCGGTCAAATACTACCGGAATAACTTGTTTTAATTCTGGGTTATCATACTCGGTTTTGTTTGTGGTTCTCATTAATTCGAAAATATCTGCCATTTCTTGTGGTGTATAATCTTCAAATTGTATCCATTGGAAACGACGAGCTAGTCCGACGTTTGACGCTAAGAAATCTTTCATTTCTTTATTGTATCCCGCGGCAATAACAACAAGGTCTCGTCTATGGTCTTCCATATAACGAATTATTACTGACAAAGCTTCATCATTAAATGTGTTTTGCCCGTCTTTTACGGCTAACTGATAGGCTTCATCAATGAAGAGTACTCCACCTAATGCTTCGTCTAATATTTTGCGTACGTTATCTGCTGTTTGCCCTACGTAACCTTTAATTAGTGTATCAACAGTTGCTTGTGTACATTTATTTTCAGGTATGGCACCAATTTCAAATAGTGCTTCTGCTACAATTTTTGCTACTGTAGTTTTACCAACCCCTGGGTCACCAGCAAAAACCATATGATATGAAAACTCAAAGTCTTTATTATTTGATGTTTGATTCATCTGTATATTATTTAAAATACTTTGAATTTGTGCTTTCACACTTCCTAAGCCAATCAATTTATGCATTTTTTGCATTGCGGTCTCTTGTTTTGAATTTGATTGGATATTCGAACGAATAAATGCTGTACGTGTTCGATTTAATTCCCAATAACTAATATCGTTCGAGTCCGTGGCCGTCAATGCAGAATCGTCTAATCTGTTTTTCATTTCAACACTTGTGTTATTGGTTTCTTTTAATGATATATCAGCATCCTTACCATAAATAGCCAAGAAGTCATGGTCGCCATTGTATGATATGTTTATCAATTCTACTTTTCCTTTGATGTATAGTGATACTAGATTATCAGTTTGTGTTGATAGGGGACCATGTTCAGGTTCTTTTTTGAGTTTTAATGTGGACTCACTATGTTCAGGAGCAATTACACTATTGATAATACTACCTGAAAAGATAGTAACAAATTTATTAATAGATGAGTTACGCACAATTGCGTCAGCTAAATTAATTGACGATAGTTGGCAATTGTCAAATTCGGCATGACCATTCAAATGATGTTGGTCAGCTTTAGTGGATATTTCGATGTCCCCACCATAGTATGTTGTAAACGTAGTTCCGTTTGCTTTAAATGTACTCCCTTCATTTGTGTGCACACCTGAATATGTTCCACCATTTATAAGCATCGTGCCACTATTTAACATTACAAGAGGATAAAACTCTCGTACAGGTCCTTCTTGTGTAACTGTCACATCATGGAGTTCTAATTTCTTTTCACTGACAATCGCATTACTTCTATTTCCACAAATGAATTGTAAGTTATCAATCACAACGTGTGATTTCGCGTTTATACCAATGAGTCCTTGCTCTACTTTAAATTTATTACCGTTACCTTTAATAATAACTGCTTTTGTTATTGTAACCGATTCTTTTAATGTCTTATGGATTTCAATGGTATCGTCATCGTGAGCATGTTGTAATGCATCTCCTAAGGTTTTATAACGTCTTATAGGGTTCAGTCCCCCGACATGATATGTTTTCATTTTTCACCTGCTTTTTCTTTTTATTATATCATAAAAAGAAAAAAATTGGAAGACTTAGGCCTTCCAATTTTTTTTTACCAATCACTCGATGAACCACCACCATCAAAGCCACCACCTCCCCAGTCACTTGATGACCATGAACTTGAAGAATCATATGAACTGGATGTGTTATCTGTATAGTAGTCGTCGAATGACCATGATGTACTTGTATTTACGCTACGCTGAGCTTCCTGTGCGGCTTCATAGGCTGCAATAAGAGCTAATGTCCACGTGGTGTTTTCAATAAATCCACTATCGTTTGGATATAATTTATCATCGCCCTCATAATCATGTTGTGAACGCTTTAAACGGTCTTGACGTTCGAGTTCTCTTTTTTTCTCTATTCGTTCTTGTTCTTTTTTATATGAATTTATTCTTGATGGTGTCCAAGTATTATTTGCAATAAATAATGGCATAAAAGGGAATAACTTATCTACTCCATGATAATCATATTGCGAACGTTTGCGCTTATCTTCTTCCCAATAATTGTTTAATAGGTTTGGTGTCCATGACTCATTGTAGATAAACTCGTTATCTTTAGGTTCCAATTTATCATGTCCGTTGTATTTATATTGTGAGCGTTTTAACCGTTTTTCTTGTTCTTTCTTCTTATTTCTGTTTATCACTAAAGCAACAATACAGATGACAACCGCTGCACCTGCTGCATCTTTTAAAACTCTTTTCATTTCATTTTGACTAGATTTTGTGTTTTGATTCTGAGTTGCATTTGTTTGATTTTGTTCATTGTTATATTTGGTTTGAATGGCTATAATCTCATGCATTATATTCATAACCGCACCGCTATAATCAGATTTTCTCATATAGGGTTTAGCTTTGTCTAATATTGCTCGACTCTTACTATCTGTTAATAAAACGGATAACTCATTAGACGTTTCAATGCGAAATTTTTTGTCTTTAATTGCTATCGCAATTAGTGCCCCTTTATTTTTTTCTGTTAAACCGATTGACCATTCTCTCGCAATTTTATTTGCTCTTTCTTCTATAGTATCGCCCTCTAAACTATCAATGATATATATACCCATTTGAATATCATTTTCTTTGTTATAGTTGGCTAATGTTGTTTCCACTTCATGTGATAAATAATGTGCAGGGTCATATATACCATTTGCAGGTGCTTCTGCATGTACTAATGATATTGAAAAAAAGAAAACCGGTAAAAGAAATACTAGTATTAGTTTTTTCATCTTTCGCCCTCCGTTTAAAAGAGACTATCACTAAAAACTATAACCAATGCTTCATGTTCTGCATATGTAGGTATAGCTTTTGTTTTTACTAGACAAATGTAGGTATCATCTAAATAAACACATGCTTGCTTTTTGTAATATTTCAAATTTTGAAGTGCGTTGTTCTTTAGAACTTGTTTGATACCATATGATTTTGCGTATTCGCTATCCCACAACCATCCAGCATCTTCGAATTCTGGGTCCTGCCATACCATACTTCGTTTATCAAAATAGTTGTTTATAAGACCGATAGCGTCCGCGTTTTTTATTCTTTTTTTGATTTTTGCATATAGAGTAGGGGTCATGGGTTGAAACCCTGATACCCCCAACTCTTTTGCAATCATCTGCAATTCGGGTTTATGCATGTTTCCCTCTATTCTAAATTCACTTTTGGTGCCGTTTTAGCATCTTTATCTGCTTGTGTCAATTCTGCTCGTTCAAATCCAAACATATTTGCTAACATATTAGTTGGGAATTGTAGAATTTTTTGGTTATAACGGGTTGCGATTGTGTTGTAATCTTGTCTTGCAACGTGAATCCTATTTTCTGTGCCCTCTAATTCAGAAATCAAGGCGGTTACTTGAGCATCAGCTTTGAGTTCCGGATAATTTTCTTTTACGACCAACAATCTTGAAATGGCACTCGTCAGCTCGCTTTCACCTTCTGCTTTTGTTGCTTTTTCACCTGTTCCAATTTTACTTCTTGCGTTTGCGATGTTTGTGAAAATTTCATTTTCATGTTTCATATACCCCTTTGCTGACGCTACAACATTTGGGATAAGGTCAGCTCTTCGTTGTAATGCTGTTTCGATTTTTGCGTTTGCGTTATGTACATTTTCTCTTTCTACAACGAGACTATTGAAGGAGCCTGCTAACATAGCGATAGCAATTACGATAGGTGTGACAATACCTAATAGAATGATTAATAATTTTTTAGACATATAAAGCCTTTCTTCCTTTTTTATTTATTTTAACAATTTGTGTTCTATTTGTCAAGATTGAAGAATAAGGATGAATTGGTCACGAAACAGCATTTTATCACGTTTATATTCTGTCAAAACGTCATCTGTAACGGTATATAAATGATTAACCAATAAATTGAAGATTTTCGGCGCATCTAAACTATTTAATTCTTCTACATTTGTTAAAAAATTCTCTTTAGTGTAATGTTCATTATAATTTGTAACATCCGTAACAAATTCTGCAATTGTATCGGTTAATAATGGATAAACTGAGTTCTCATCATTTGCGGTGGCACTTTCAGATAATTTGCTCATTGCTTGTGCAGTCTTCATATTATTGAAAAATTTAAAAACTGCTTTTGTTTCATCTTTAGTATAGTGGTCATTCAAAATATTTCCATCTAACATAAATGGTACTTGCATTTGATTAATTTGTTCGCCAATAGGAATTGGTTTAATTCCTGATTCTTCTAATGACTTGTTAAGGTAATCTAATGTTTTTTGGGATAACCATGCATCTGCTGGAACTTGTGTTTCGTCAAAATAATCACCTAGTGTGTAACCTGCAAAACCTACACCGCCGTTTGGTTTTTGGTCATCTTCTAATTTGTATGTGCGAATATCGATATACGTATCTTTGTTACCACAATGTTCACATGTTGGTGAGTTTAAAACTTCTTGTTTATTTGTAACTTGTACATTTTCATCTTGATGGCTGGTGCAATTCATGCAATAATAGTGTTTAATAATGTGCATTTCGTTCCTTTTCTTTCTGTTCGTTTATTACTTGCTTGATTTGTTGATGTATTTTTTCGTTATTTGTTACCATTAGCGTGACAATATTTTGTTTTAATTTTAAACCAATTGTGGAAGTCATAACATTTATAATCCAGACTTGTGATATTTCAGGGTATTCATTTTGAATTTGTTTTTTCAGTTGTTCTAAATTATATTGATGACTTATAATTGCAGTTTGGATGTTGTTATATGATGCTTCTAGGGTGTCAATAATGGCAATTGTTTCAATGTCATATGGGTCTGATAATTCCCCCTTATTCCATTTTTCGATAATTTCATCTTCTGATGTTTCGTAGTCAGCTTCATACCATTCGATTTGCTTTAAATATCCCTTTTTCATCATCTGCTCCAATTTTCAACAATCCATTGTTCGATAATTTCTTCATTATAATCATTAATGTCTACATTACGTTGACTTTCTAAATTTCCATATGCATTAAATCTGATAAAATTATCATTCCATGAACGAATATGCCCAAAGTATACGGCTTTTGCGGCTTTTTCAGCTGCGGAATAATTTTCGTCATTCTGGAAATAATCGTCCCAGAATCGGTCATCAAATTCAATCCATTCTGAATATTCGATATCAGTTACATCATCAATTTCATCATAAATATCAGCGATTGATAGGTTTGCGAAATCATTTTCTTTATATAAAAAGTCCTCTAGTGATTGTAGTTGTGACTTTATTTCCATGTGTGATAAGAAAATTGGTACATATAATTTTGTTTCAATGTCTTTTGTTGGTATAATAATTGATATTACTTGACTAATATGTTCAGGACAATTTTCTACTGTGTATGTGTTTTTTCCGTCTGTAATTTTTAAATGGCTCATTTTACGTCCTTCTTTCTAATATTCTGACCAAATAATAATGTTTTTGTAGATATATGTATCTTCTAGTAATTCATATTCTTCTTTATTAAAGTTTTCTTTTTCTATAAAAAAATATTGGTCAATATTCCACAATGTTTTGGTGTTAGAAATCGTCAGCATTCCTTCTTTTGTACTTTCTGTTGGGCTTGTAATTTCTATATTCCAAATTTTAGAATCTGAAAAATGTTCATTAATAAATGTTGTAATATCGTTTAAATATTGTTGCATTTAATGTCCTTTCTAAATTGTGTGTGGGTCAATTGTGATTATTGTTTTACCCATTCTTATTCCATCTCGTACACCATTTGCTGTTCCACCTGTGCTATCTCCGTTGTATACTGCTAATAATATATCACATGCCGCAATCATACCTATATTTCTTTGATTTAAAATATATGCATAAGATTTTCCTTCGTGTTTTTGTGCATATTGACATATTCCATCAGCATCTGCTAATAATTTGTGCCATTGTTCTTGGCTCGTTTTTGGCCATCGTGATGGTTGATTGGTGTCCGGTATATCAGCAATAAATACTATATTATTTGGATATTTTTTTTTCATTTTTATTATTGCTTGCGCCCATATTGTATCAGCCCCTAAGGCCATACCGGAGTGACATTCAATGTGCTGGTATCGCTTTAATAAGGTTTCAATGATGTTTTCTAAACGGATTTGTAATCGGTCATAATATGGATTGCTAAGATTATATCCTGCTAATTTTGGTGGTCTATGACCTGTTAATGATATGACAATTTTGTCTTTTTGAGGAAGCATATGATATCCTTTCTTAAGTGGAATTCGTGAAAAAGATGGGTTTGGGGCTTGCCCCATGGTTTCAAACTTGCGTATGCAAGTTTGAAAAAAAAAAGAATGAAGCTTTAACTTCATTCATAATCTTCTAATGTTCCTGCTATGAGTTGGTTGACTGTTCGTTCAAGATGTTCAATATAATATTGCTGATTCAGATGATATATTTCTATATGAAATATTTGAGATAATGTTTTTAATACATGAGCTAAAAATAATTCTGCTTGATATTGGTCTTCCTGTACGATTGGAGATGTGTTACCATATGTTTTGTTATCTAGATTATTTCCATGTCGATTCATATTCATAATAATCGTTTTTTCTAAATAATCATAATGCGCTTTTGTCATGATAAATTTAGGTATGATAATAATAGCTTTATACCACCATAGCTTATTACTATAATGACGTTTTATGCGCGTTGCGACACCTTTTTGATTTGATGACTGTCCCACATAAACTTTATCATTGCCAATAAGAATATATATTCCGGTTTTGGTTAGACTATCTAATTCTTTGGCGTTATGGTAATCTTTTTTCTCGAACATAATAATGGTCATATATTGGTCATCTATTTGAATGATTGAATCATCTGAGGTTTCATTTATTGTTAATTTTTTCATTTTTTCTGATTGTACACTAATAATATTTTCCTGTCTATTTCATTTGTCACCTACAATATACATTCTCTTATTGCATATTTTGCGTATTAGCTGATTTGTTATCGATTTCTTTTTCCTTATACGTTATTTTCCATTCTGTCCGCATCTCCCAAAATTTAAGATTTGCAGTCGATGGTCTGTATCTTATATTTTTCTGTTCTTCGATGATTTCCTTGTTGTTTTCTTTTAGTAGTTCTTCAACTAATGTTTTCTCATAGTTGCTTCTTGTGATAATATAATTTGAGTGGTTTATTTGTTGTACTAGTTTATCTTTTTGTTTATCTATATACTCATCACTTGGTTGTGATACATAAATCAAAAATTTAAACAATAAAACTGCTGCTATTAGTAGACATATTAGTATCGTTATATCTTTACTTTGTTCTTTAATATTCGCAAATTTGTCTTTCATTTTTTCACGTCTTTCTTACTCTTTATGTTTCTGTATTCGTATAGGTTCCGAGCAATGTGTATAGTAAACCAAACAGAACAGTTGTTAGCATAAGTCCTATATCCCACATGAAAATAGTCATATTGCTGGTGACTACCCATACTGGTATAGATGCAACTAATATTATTATCATTACGAACATTGATAACAAAAATAAGATACCGGTAAACGAAACTATTACTTGTAATAATTTATTCATTTAAATCGAGTACCTCATCTATTTTTTTTATGATGTCTCGTAGTTCTGTTGTCTCTTGTTCTGTTAATAGTTTAGGTTTCAAATAAACTACTAATTTGTCACGTTTTCGTTTAAGCGGATATCCGTGAGTTTTGCGCCAATTATTTGACCAATATTGAGCGTATCTATAATCGTTTGTTATCCACTCATATGTTATATCCTGTTGTTCTGTTTCAAGTGGTTTTGGTTCTACATAAACAAAAAAGCTATTTTTATCTGTATTGTAATTTATTGGTTTAAATTGTTTCATTATTAATTTTCCCCTTTTTATATTTTAATTTCAAATGTCTTTGGAAGTAAATCTCAGTTCCTATCCACTGTAATGTACCAACAATTGCTCCAACTGCGAAAATTGATTCAAAGCTAAATTGTAAGTAATGTAAGAACAACCATGACAATAGAGGTGTCAATATTGCAGTTGGAATCGCATAAATAAGCTGAGCGATACTATTCAAATCATGTCTGTATGAGCGACTGATTGAGAGCCACATATAATATCTTAACTTGGTAATAATTTCAATTGGTAATAACAACCATATGAGTGGAGAAATAATTCCTTGATAAATTGATTCGGGTAACCAATATAACCCGAAATAGGCAATCAAATATATTATAACGATTGAAAAGACTGCTCCAACAGTTGCTTTCCAAAAGACGAATTTATTGTCTTTATATGGAACTTCTTCATCTAAACCAACATTTCGAGAAACATGACTATTTAGTAATCCAGCCATAGAATCCACCCAACCTTCGGGTAACATCATTAAGTTTGAAATCCAATATTTAATAGCTGCGTAAATTGGATTGACTGTAATAGTTAGTCCGACACCAACAATAGCTGATACTCGTGGTGCTAGTCTTCTTACTAATTCCCATTTTACGATTTTCCAATAAGAACGTATTTCTTTCCAAGAAAACTCAAAACCTTTAGAGAAGAACTGAGGCATTGGCTTCTTCCACAAGAACCAGTACAAAGGAATGGCATTGGTTATCATGTTTACAACTAAAGCTGTGTTGACACCTAAATGCAAAATATGAGTCGTAAAGAAGATACCGATTAACATAGACCATGCAATACTATGGTCTAAGACTGTAGCTTCTTTACTTCTACCTCTAGTTCTCAAATAAGAAGGAATAAATATAGCCCATGGAGCTGCAATTAAAATAGAAACAATCGAAAGTTGGAAATATGGTATGTAGTAGGGTAAATTTACAGGAGACACCCCTAGTATGAGGAGAAATTTCGGTAGAAACATAAAACTACCTATAGCTGAGGGTAAGAGCATCAAATAAAATAAGTAGATATGATTTTTAACTACCTTAGATTCTAAACCTAAACCGTATTTTTCAATCAGCTTAGGTAAAGTTGCTGTCATAGAAGTTCGAGCAGCATAGTAAGTTGAGGATAATATGACCCAAAATGCATCATTGACTCCAAAGAGAACTGTTATTCTTTCTACTAAGCTTTTATCAGCTAAAAGGCTGAAACATAAGACCCAACCTATTTCAATTGCATTATCAGCTAAGGAACCAACAAATGCGTGATAAAGCATTTGTGTTAGTTTTTGACGAGTCCACGGTTTATTTGTTGACATTATGTATCCTCACTATCAATAAACGCAAGATTTTCGATAACCGATGCCATGACATCAACGTTATCTTCTGTGAGTAGAGATTGCAACTCACTCTCTGTTAGTTTATTTATTGCAAGAATAATACTCCTACTGCTGAACTTTGATTGAAGCTTCTCTACAGTGAACATGTTACCATGTTTCAACACAATCTTTAGTTTCCCAACAGGAATTTGAGAAATCTCGTCTGGTGTTATAATAGTTAAACCGTGTGTTAGTTTTGATATCGGTACACTACTGACCATCTCTACTAAGTCAGCAACTTGTAACTCCTTAAAAGCTGTTAGTACATTTGCCAAAGGAACTTTAGATAGTAAACTAGGTAGTGACTGACCCGTTTGTTTCTCTACCTCATTTACTTTGTTTAATAGTTGTAAATCGAACATATAAAACCTCTTACTTTTTAAAACTATCAATAGAATAAACAACATATTCTATTGGAATCTCCGTAACCTCTAATAAAACTGGCGTTCTCATATCATACCTCGCTTCTCGTCAAATCTCGTAAACCTTTGAAATATACTCTTACTTCATTCAATTTTTCAACGTAAGGTGTATCTAAATCCTGAACTTCTTTAGTTAAGTAATCGAATGGAATCATCGAATTATGAGCTATCATACTATCTTTATTGTATGTCGACATAGACCAAGCGTCATGAACCATTTCCTCTGTTATCTCAACATCCACTGATAAAGCAGTCAAAACGAGCTGTGTGTAAAATGGTATATAGATATCCGATAAATATGAATGTTCGGTGCTAAATGCAATATCTATCTTTTCTGCTACTTTATGAACGTAAGTAGCATTAAACCCATTTGGTTGTTTTAGGTTGACACCTGAAAATACTATGTACTCACTAAGATAGTAAGGTTTGTCAAAAATTGTAACATTAATATCTTTTCTGTCTTTATATAGTTCAAGAGTCTTATCGTAATAAGCTCTTAAGTTTGTCCAATATTGAGCATTATTTCCTCTTTGTTGACTTCGTTCCTTGTAAATAATTTCGTTATCCCCAACATCGACAACTACTACCTCTATGGGATACCCTTTGTTTACTAGGTAGTTAAGGCAGTCTTCTTGTAACCAACCCGTAACTACGTCATATTGATTTGAATCAATAACTTTACACCAGTCTGTCATGTAACGTTCAAACCAACCTTCGTTGATTTTGCGATTTGGAAGACCCTTAAACTCTTCATTGGACAGATGCTCAAAACCTGTTTTGTCATACTTATAATCTAAAGTATGTTTATCAAAGTCATAAACGTTTGTGTACGTTTTGTCGAGATATGTTTTACCAATACACCCTACTGTTAAAATAATTTTCATTTCATTTCCTTTTTGTTATTAATGTGATATTTAATTATATTATACTTGTTTTTCATAACTTGTCAAGGTGTTAATCTGTTCTAAATATTTATTACTGATAATATTTATTATTGATAATATAGTTTCTTATATTAGTCATATGTTACGGCCTTTCTTTCCCATACTGCATCTTTTATGTCATATTCGTATCCCATGCTGACAAGTTTTTCAACACAAAAGTTCATTGCGTTTTCCACGCTATCAATGTTTAATACAATTGTTTTCTCATCGAGACCGGCTTTAATACTACTTAACATTTTCTCAATAGGATTCGCACCGTCTACTTGAGGTTGTCGACTACGAGTCCACAATACAAATACATTTTTTGCGTCATCTGTTGTTTGATAGATATTAATATATTCATTTCCTGAATTAATCGGGTCATATGCTAAGAGACTTAAAAACCGTGAACTTAAATTTGTTAATGGGAATCCTTCTGGAAATTGTGCGTCATCATATCCGGCTACATTTGGGTCAAAACTGCTTAAGCTAAATCCGTTTTGAAATCCTACTTCTGTTTCAGATGATGGTTGTAAAATGTTTTCTGTGAATTCAATATATTTCATTTATTTCCTTTCTCGCAAAAAAAAACCTAGGGAAAAAGGGCGAAGGTTAAGCCCAAAACCTAGGTTCCCTTTAATTATATCTTATTTTTCGTTTGTTGTCAAGATATGGACACCACTAGTATCTAAATAAGCTTTCCATATCTCGTTGCCATTTTCATCTAATTTAAGTAGATTTATTCTACCATTATTTAAGCCCGACTTTGAGCCACCATCAATAAAATATCGAGTTAATAATGGATTCGAGTCTTTAATTATTTCACATTCTTCTTTTTTTTCTTCATTTTTAACAATTCCGATTGTTGGGGTGTGACCTGTTATTATTGTTTTATGATGAAAATCTGAGTGTAATTTAGTTTCTTCGTTGAAGAAAAGTATATAGGGGTCTCTTGTCCATAGTAAACAGTCAATAGACTGGTCATTTATTCCGATATCTAAATCAAATCCTGCGTGTACTAGTATGTTATTTTTATCTTCAATATAATAAGGTAAACTTTTTAACCAGTTCAATTCCTCGTGGTAATAATAGAGTAACAATTCGCGCAAATCGCTCCCATTTGCATATGGAATACCTAGATTTTCTAGTGTTTGTTCTCTTCCATTGTAATACCACCAGTTTTCTTTATGTGGATTAAATGCTGCATCTAATATAAATTGGTCGTGATTTCCAATAATGGCTTTTGCCGTTCCTTTTTCACACAATTTTTTAATGTAATGTATGGTATTGATTGTTGCTTTTTTTTGCAAATCATATCCGTCTATATAGTCTCCTCCGAAACGGAATTGACATGTGTCATCTTGCATCTCGGGAAGTTCATCTAAATGTTTTAACGCTTCATAATTAGCGTGTATATCAGATAAATAAATATAACTTTTCATTTCCGTTTCCTTTTTTGTTAAAATTGATTGTCGATGAATGATTGAATCATTTCTTTCACATCGTTTTTGTCTTCTTCTGTTACCTTTTTATAGAGGTCGTATTTGACATCAACTTGTGCGATAAATTGATTTCCGGCATAGCAATAATAGTCACCGCCATCATAGATAACATTGGTGATTGTGTTGTGTTCTGTAATATCAATATACAGTTGTCGGATTTGCTCAAATTTCATATGACCTGTTGCAAATACGGTATGTAATCGTGTCAAATTTATATCAGTTGTTTCATTTACGCATCGTAAATTCTGAATGCTCAACGCTGGTTGATGGTCATAACCAAAGGTTGTTCGGTTTTCCATATCGTCTCTTATGATATTGAAGTATAATGGAAAATCTGTTGTGATTTTTGGATAGGTCACTCGATTGAGAATGTCATAATTTGGTCTAATGTAACTAACATTAAATACTACTCCAGCAAACAAAGAACGTCCACCTGTCATAGATGCGTAGTTAAAGGTCAATCGTCTTTTTGTAACGAGCTGCGCATCCGTAACAAGTTTATCTAATTTTCCAATGCGTTTTTGAATTGTTTTCATTGTTTTGGATAGATCGGTTGACTCGGTTTCAATTGTTGTATTTGGAACGTATTCTTTGACACCTTCTAATACTTGAGCTAACGTTTGCGCGATTTCTACATTTCGTTGATAGTTACGAATTGCGGTTTTATCGATTACTGTTCCTCGGTAATCATAATTGATTAACTCAGCTTTACCGTTTTCAATTTTTATAACATAGTCTTCATCGGCTAGGGTTCCGTGACCGATTTGGTCTTCCAGCATAAGGTATTTTGCCTCTTTACTTTGATTTCCATAAAAATCATCAAATAATAAATAGTCTGAGTAGAATGTTATATAATCATCCTCATCCCATTCGGTTTCTTCAACGACTTGTGGTATTACGGCTTCTAATTGTACATATGTATTTGTATCTTGTGTGTATTCGGTTACAAATCGGGTGATATCGTCTTCTAATTCTTTTACTTTTGAAAATGGCAATGTTAGATAATTGTCTACGTTCAATAGGAGAATGCGAAGGTATGACGCATTTAATGTAATTTTGGTATCTGAAATTTTTGCGTTTATCCGAGTTTCAAAATGATGTTGTTGTGATAGTTTAGTCAATCCTTTAATAAATTCAATTGTTTGATACATGAATAATCCTTTCTTTGTCATATGATTCATGGAAAAAAGATGGTTAGTGCTAACGGTGTAACGATTGAACAGGCAACGTCATGCTGATTTAATATAATCAGCTAGGTGATGTAACACTGTTAATTGATAATTTCTACTTCTATTTGTGGGGTCTAAATAAGACATCATAAGTTCGTGAGCAGTTGTTGTATACTCGGGTACATCTAAAACGTATAGTTCTGTATCAGGATATTCGAGCGCATCTAAGATGTCTTTTTTGGTGATGTTCTTTTTTCCTCGTAATTGTGTTGTATTTAATACCCGTTGGTTAATAGACCCGAACATTTGATTTTTAGTTTTTAATTTGTGGATAAATCGACCATCTACTATATAATCTATATAATTTAGTATGGTTTTTTGTTTTTCATACATCGATTTTCTCCACCAATCTTCTACGTCATATCCAGTCCAGATACATATTTTCGTTTCTGGGATTTCTTGTTTTATACGTTTGATTATTTCCGTTGTTGCATCTATATTTTCTGATACTATTGGGTCGCCACCTAATAAACTTAAGTTTGGTTTCATACCCATGTGTTGTAATTTATATAAAGCTGATAGAATGACTTCCGACACTTTGCTATTATCCCAATATAGTTCTTCTTTTCTCTCCCAAGTATCTTTATTCCAGCAACCTTTACAATGAAAGGAACAAAAGTTGAAAAACACCGATACGACAGGACCTTGTCCAAAGTCGTTATCGATGTCAAATTGATTAATTTGATGTATATATGCCATTTGTCTACCTAAAATCGAATTGTATTTACAAGTGCGGATAGTGACTTTGTGTAAGCTTTATCATAAATGATATGGATACAGGGTAATATAGTCCTACCATTTGGTTGGGCCCCTCCTACAACTGTCATTGCATAGGTTGGATAGTCAAAATGGTGCATAATATAGTTTGCTACTAGTTCTGCTTGTGTTTCTGTTTCTGTTTCATATTCTAATACAAAATGTACCATATTGTCTTTGTAATCGCTCTCTAGTTTCTTAAAAACTTTTGCAATCACTTTATCTCTAATATTATCATATTTATATGAGCTTCTATCCATATGTGCATATAAATTGTGTAGATGTTTAGCGTCATTGACGCGATTGGGTTTGATATACATTTAATTTGTCCTTTCGTTTTGTATAAGCATATGGCCCGACTTGCACGGGCTGGTATCAAAATACGCATATGCTGAAATTAATGTGATTCCGCATATGAGGCAGAACCTAATTGGCCTCGTGTTGTTCCATGTCGTACTCGTTCTTTAATTTCTGACCACTTTCCGTCATTTACGGCTTGAACACCTGAACGCTTGGAATATGTTAGATATCCACACACCCTCTCAACAACTAGGATGTTTTCGCTACCACAATGGTCACATGTCATTAAGAAATCACCATGTTCACCACAATCGTCACAAACTGAGTTGATGACATTCACTCCAAAATACATTCCTTGACGCATTGCATAGTTGACAATTGCTTCTAGGGATGTTGGCGCCACACCATAGTTAAACTCAGCGTATGAGATATGTCCACCTTTTGCTAGTTGATGGAATTCTTTCTCATAGTCAATTTTATCAATTGCGCTCGTATGAATCCATACGGGTTGGTGGAATGAATTTGTAAGGTAATCTCTGTCGGTTACGCCTGAAATAACACCATACTGTTTCGTAAGAAGTTTTTCCCATGTGAATACTAATGACTCGGCAGGAGTGGAGTAGAGGGCATAGGGATGCTTATCTGTTTTACTGCGTTCTTCTCTGATATCGTTTACATGATTTAGGAATTCTGCTTGTGTTTGGCGTCGTTCTTCATCTGTTACGGTTTTCCAGTTGTTTCCTTTCATGGCATTTACCATTTCATAGAGACCTGTATATCCAATAGATGCGGTTGCGCCGTCTAATAGGTTTGATTCTTTTACTTGTTGTGTTGGTTTTATGCGTTGCCATGCGCCACCTTCACACCAAAATAGTGGGTTGGATGACCCATACAAGTTTCCAACTCGTTCATAACGCCAATTGAGGATATCAAATACCATATTTGAATATTTCTCTACTAAAGCGTCGAATTTTTCTTGGTTAAAATTACCATTAATGTCTTTTGACTCTAATGCAAATTTGACTGGATTAAGTGAGATTGCACCAATATTAAATCGTCCATCTGTGACATCTTTTCCTGTTTCCGGGTTAATAAATGGTGACAAATGGGCTCGACATCCCATCGGCGCGATTGTTTGACCACTGCGTTCATAAACATCTCGTCTATAGTGTTCGCCTTCTACTTCATCTGCTGAAAAACTTAAATAATCAGGATATAATTTTTTAGAAGAACATTCTAAACTTAGTTTATAAAGGTCGTAGTTTGGCGATTTAGGTTCACCATTAATTTCACTACGATACATAAACACCAATTTAGGGAAAACATCTCGATTATCAGGTGACATTCTATCTTCTAAAATGGCTCGCGTGATTTCTCTTCCCCATTTTGAGGTATCTAGTCCAAAACTAATTGTAGTAAATGGCGTTTGCCCCAAGGCATTTTGTGTTTGCGCCAATTCATATGTGTAGCTTTGTACACCTTGTTTGATTTCTTTTAATGTTTTATCTTGAGCGTATCTCTCTGCATCTGTAATTCCGTATTCTTTAGCGTCGGCTAAATAATGTTGATATGATTTTTCAGCATAAGGGGCTAAAGTACTGTCGATATGATTGACAGTGAAACCCTACACATATCATTTGTGTTTGTATGTGTTAGACTATTTCTTCTAATGTTTTTGTACATTAGCAATATGTTTCCACAATAACTGTTTATTGTGTACGTCTTGCGACTAGTCGTTACAATTATGATTTTTTGATTGTCTGGATATTTTCATCTGTTTTTATAAGTCTATGTGTTTGTGTCTCAGATTTTCCTAAAAATTTTGCTAAAGCTCGAACGGTTTTGAATTCATATTCTTTACCATCTTTGTTATATATAACTTTTTCATATTTTGGACCACCACCACGATTTATGCAGCGATTGTTTTTCGTGTATGAATGTTTATTATTTTCAGATTGTGAACACCATTCTAAATTTATAGCTCTATCGTCATATATATTACCATTTATGTGGTTTATAGTGTTGTTTTCTTCACTATAACCGTCAACAAACGCATGACCAACTAATCTATTAACTTTTAAATTTTTACGTTTTCCGTCATGATATAACATAACATATAAGTAATCGGTTCGTACATTTGGATATGGTTTCAAAATTTTTAATGTTTCTTTATTTCTTATCCTGCCTTGATTTGAAACTTCATAGGTTTCGTAACCTAATATCGTTTTCCATGTTTCATCTTCTTTGTCAATTTGTGGATAAGTATATTGTTTTCGAACGCCATCATATTGTTTAGTTTCGTCATTGGCTTTTCGCAATTGTTCATCACGCTGAATGGCATTTGATAATATTCGTGTCGTGGTATTTAATTTTGCAGCGATTGATACCAATGTTTCACCATTTTTTAATTCATTTAATATGAATTGCTTATTTTTATTTATGAATTTTTGTGTCGATGGTTTTATTCTAATATTTTTTTGTTCTAATTTGTTGTCGTTTATGTACTGTGCCAACTCTGCTTTGGTCACACCAAATAATTTTGCGATATATGAAATACTTCTACTTTCATTTTCATACAATTGTTTTATAGCGTTTTGTAATTTTGTTAAATCCATAGGTATTCCACCTTTCATCATAATCACGAGATTAGCTTTTCCAACCTCCCTCGTTAGCCTTGTTAGACCCCACTTGTGAGTGGTTAATATTGTTTTAATTCGGCAGTTTTCTTAAACCGAATTGGTTACCTGATGCGGCAATTGTTACACTTGATAATATATCAAAAGCTGACGACACATGCTTTGGTTCATGTGTGATTTTATTATTGATTTTAAACGCATAGATACCATCTTCATGTTTTTTATTCGTCATTAAATGTTCTAAATCAAATAAATCACAATTAAATGTATCTTTATAAAGGTCTCCTAAATCATGAATATAAATATAACCTTCATCATGTGCTTTTAACCATTCCTTGTTTAATACTGTACGCATTAGTTTCTTCATGGACATTTCATTAATAAGAGCGGCTTTTGTTGAGATGACTTGTGAATCTTTATTAGCATTTTCATTATATTCACCATATTTTAATGATTCAGCTTCTTCATATAATTCCTTAAAGGCCTGTGCCTGTTCAGATTGATTTTTCCAATAGTCATGGTACGCTCGATAGATTGGGCCATCAACTACGCGTAATGCTCCCATAACAAAGCGATGTAAATCACTTGTTGCGATGGTGTCTCGATATTGTGGTGTGTCTAGCCAATGACATACCTCCGTCAATATTTGACTCTCTTGTTCTTGGGATAGTTGTCTACCAATCGATGTTGCTGATTTTTTACAAGCGTTGATGATTTTATCAGAGTTAAACGGTGTTATCTTTCCTGTTTTCGATATCACCTTTAAATTGCTTAAATCATCAGGTTTCAACGCTTGTCGTTCACGATGCCATTTGCTATAAGCCACACCTACAGCGGGTGCGACCTTATTCGCAGCCGTCATTGCCATCCAATGCATATCTTGGGGTAGGAAAATGTGTTTATCACCCATTTTCTTATATACTTCTGTTTCGAGTTGTTTTAGCTCTTGTTCGTTAAGCTCATAATCGATATCTGAAGCCGCTGCTTTTACTGCATCTATCAATTTTGTTATGTCAAAAGGTTGGATTCTTCCATCTTTTTTCACAACTTCTATGTTTGTGAGCATATTTTCACTCCTTTCTTTTGACTGTGTATCTTCGTCAATTCTAGTTTATCATTTTACGAAAAATTTTCAAGTTTCTAATAATCTTTTTTTAAGGTAGTACCTATGTTAATTTTAGTTTTTTACCGAGTACGCTTGTTATTTTTGTTAAAATCCTTAGACTAGGTGTTTGTTTGCGATTTTCGATAGCTGTTAATAAACCGATGTCTATAGCACCTTTTTCAGCAAGGTCTTCGATTGACATTTCATGTGCGTTTCTTTCCAATATACATTGGGCAACTACATCGTTTTCTAATTCTTCTTCTATTCGTTTGTTAAATTCATTTACTATCTGTGGGATTTTACTTTTATAGGTGTTAACAATATATAAAAATGTTTTATCTGGATTATCTTGTTGGTCTAGGTATTTTGATAGGTAATTTTCATCAATTGGACATGTATCTAATCCTAAATACAAATCATTATCGTATGGCGATTGCACTAATTGAATATTATTAGGTAGTTTGACTTGTTGTTCAATTTCATTTAAAAAGATTTTTGCTTTTTTACGGGTGAATAATTTCACAGCGATATCAAATTGTGGTATATGTTGATTTTCTTTACACCACTCTGCAAATTTTTTAATTTTATCTGGTGTCATTTGTTTTCCTTTAATTATTTTAACTATTTAATAAAAATAAATACGGGCCTGTGATTATACAGACCCGTTTATTGTATATCTTAATTCGTTTTTGACCAACGTTTAGTGATATAATTTTTCATATATTTGCTTAATTCACTTGTCTCAGCTACGTCTTGCTTATTGGCACTAGCAATGCGTTCTCGAATTGTGTCTAATGAGTCATCCACCAATAGTTTTCCATCGATGAATACTGTTTGCAAAGCATTCCAATTTGAATTGTTTGCGTCGGCTTCAAATAATCCGTCTTTCCACAAAAGATTGTTGTTTGATTGGTCCCCTGTCAAGGTTGATAAATCAAAATCTGGGTTTTCTGCTAGTACATCTTCTTTATGTGCGACAACAATACGCCCACGTTGAGAACGTTTTGTTCCATCATCTGTTTTAGGGTCTTTGAAGAGCATCCGTTCTTCACCATTAACCGTTGCAGCAGTTGCCTTAACCGCGAACCCAAATGTGTCTCTAGTATGATATTGGTAAGAGAATGAACCGATACCAAATACAATATTTGTTGAAGCGAATCCTTTTGCTTCTAGACGTTCTGAAATTGCAGTTGCGCGTTCGAGGTTAATTGAGTCACCGTAGATGGCACCAATGTGTTGGTCTAAGACCTTATAACCTTGTTCGTTGACGGTACCACCGAAGATGTCCCACAAGCATTCGATAAGACCTTTTTCTTCAGGTGTTGTTCCCTCTACTTTTGTACCCGTTACAATATCAACAGGGTCTCCACTATCTGGTCGAACGACAAGTTTTCCATCACGAGCCATGATGATGTCTTTCAAAGCGGGTAGATATTCAGTGACTACTTTCCAGAAGTCCCAGGTATCTGATACAACAGAGAATAAACCTGTTGGATAAACATCCATAAGTAGGTGTTTGAATAATTCTAGCTCATCTGCTTGCCCATATGAACACATAACACTGTGTTCAGTAGCAGAAATTGATGCACCTGTTGAAAAATCAAGTGGTGCATGGTAGTATTTGTGTACACCAAAGATGGCGGGAATTGTGTCTGTACCTTGGAAAGAGGTCAAATGGCCCATTCCTGAAGCCATACCAGACTGCTCCGACGACATTCCGCGTAGAGAAAAGTCATGACCTTGGAACTCGACACCGGCTGTCGAACCTGTTGTTTTGACCGCGTAATTATTCAATACTTTACGATATTGATACGCAAGTGTTGCGCTTGTAATAGGTTGCCAAATGGTTGTTGACAAAATTGTTTCTAGGAAGTTGGTCAACCAGAAGAATTCAGGTTGAGTGTTCTCGATGGTCATTACTGGACAACGCATTGGTGCGAGTGTCCCTTCTGGTAATGCTTCAATCTTAATTGGTAGGTATCCAAGGCTGTGCAATTGAACAAGGTGTTCTGTGTGAACTTCAGTTTTACCTAATGTATTTTTAACAAAGTTTTCATATGTTGATACGACGTCTTTAAGAGGTACGTTAAAGAACTCATTGTTAAAACGGTCAATGAGGTATTCCTTGATGAAATACTGAAGTCCAAAGAAGACAATTTCGTCTGACCACGGCGCATATTTGTTAGACCGTGGTGTAAGTGTTGAATAAACCTTGGTTGTACCCTCTGGATACTGTTCACGATGTGACAATTTGTAAAAGTCGGTACTGAGGTAAATTGGTGTTGTAGTTGACATGGGTTTTTCTCACTTTCTTATTATTTTGTTTCGATAACTTTAAAGTAGTTAAGACGTAGAAATTCTTTTGGATTTTCTTCCAAATATTGTTTGGTTATCGTGTTGAGTTCATCTTGGTATTGTTCTTGAACAAAGGATGAATTTTCGGGGTTTTTGATATTTCTTTCACATTTTTTAGCATTTTCCGTATAATATTTAGCCGCTAATAGTTTTTCAGCTTCTTCAACATTGGAAACGGTGATTACTTCAGATAATGAATTGCCTGGAGTTGGTTGATGATATTTTTCACTTGGAATATAGACTAAAGTATATGTTGTCATTTTTTTCTCACTTTCTTATGATTCATTTTATAGTGTTTTAATAATGTAAAAGCCTATTACTATCATTATTAATAAAATTACTTGTGAAATATAAAAGATTTCAGATGATATCTTTTCTTTATCTTTTAGTTCAAAAAGTATGTAGTCTATAACAAATATGAATGTGACATGTGCATAGACAAAAAGTAATGTTATATCTAACATGTTAATGCCTCAATAATATCTAAAACAGGTCTTACATAAAATTGATGGTTTTCATTAAATTCTTGGTTAGACATGGAAATGGCTTCTTTTGGTGCCGTGATAGAATCTGTTGAAAATACTTTGTTGAATGTATTTGGAATACCCGCTTTAGTCATAGCTTCTTCAGCATGAGTCACAATCAACCAGTTATTTTCTGATTTAATTTTCAAATCGGTTTCAATAGCTTCGATTGCTCCGACAAATGTTCCACCGTATGAGCATAAATCATCAATGATGATAATTGGTGCGTCTTTTGATGGTGTTTTTGTCTCTTTGTGAATTTTCGCTTGAATACTTTCTATTTTACCAGTTTCAAAGTTTCGTACTTTTTCACAAATGATGACGTTTGGATATGCTTCATAATCGTATCGTTGAGCCGCACCTTTGTCAGGAAAGACAACCCAGGCATTTAATGGATTCAATCTAGTATAATCAAAGGTATCTTTTGCCATTGAAAAGCTTGACTCTGATGCGTTAACGCCGTATTCTTTAAATTTTTCTAATGTGATAGGCGAATGTGGGTCTAGAATTTCAATTGATTTGAGTGCTTTTAGTTTTGTCATTAATTGTACAAGTACGTCTAATGAGAATGCTGTACCCTCTTCTTTCACTCTATCCATTCGAGAATATGGCATATAACCAATAAATAATTTATAGGTTGCTCCGTAGCTTTTCATCGCGTCATCCAATAAAAACAACTCAAAAATGGATGCGTCGGTTTCGTATCGCCACACAATAATATTGTCATCTCTCAATATGTCTTTCGGCATGTCTAATCGTTTTTCATTATTTGGAAATGTGATAAATTCCACGGGTGTTTCGTTTAAATAAATCATAGTTTTTGCCTTTCTATGTATACAGTGGGTTAATTTGTTCTGTTTTTACGCGATATAATTTTTTTGGTCGTCCTTTTTGCTCATTCTTTTCTGATTCATCGGTTTCCTGCAAAAACTTATCCACGAAGGTCATTTGTCGTAAATTAGATGGTAATACTTTCGAATAATATGGCTGAAAATGTACTAATATATCCTTTGCCTCTTCGAGAGTTGTTTTCTCACCAGCTAGCAATAAGGGTAATGGATGTTTATCCCAACTGTTTTTTAGCACTTTATATGCTAAATTTACCATTTCAGCGTGGTCGAAGGCTAAATCCATATTTGGCGTAAATGTTGACCAGTCATCATTAAAGTTTTGGTAATCAGGTAGTAATACCAAAATCGGTATAGATACTACATGCCCTCTTTTATCTCTCTCTGGATTTGTTCGCGCTGGTAATTCCTGTAAATGATACGTCAATGTTTTCAATGGTGTCTTTTCTTCCAGTGTTCGTTTTACCGCTGATGATAGATGTTCACCATATTTAACTAAAACACCGGGTAAAGCTCTTACACCAATAGCTGGCTCGACTTCTCTTTTGGGTGTGTATAGTTTGATTGTATGATTTTCACGGTCAAATGCTAATAATAGCAAGTCGACCGCAAGATTTTGGGTTTGTGTTAGTTCCATATCAAATCCTGTCTTTCTTATTTATGATTACATTATATAATAAACTAAAAATAATGTCAAGTGGTTTGGCATTATTTTTATAAAATTTTAATAAGTCTTTTAATTGTTGATTTCACTGTTAAACGTGAAGTTAAATTGTTTTAGTTTACCATTTTCTACATAATGGTATTCACCTTGATTGTCGTTAAACTCTTCGGACGTTGCGCTTTCATCATCGTATTCATCAGTTAATGGATAAAAACCAATTGTTATAGTTAATGCGTCATTAATGTATTTGTTGAAAAGTTCTTCATATTGTTTAACCTGGTCATCTGATAGTTCTGATAAATCGGTTTCATTAGTATCTGTATAATACAGCCATGGTACTAATTCTCCCTTGACACGTACATTTAACGTCTCTGCATTATATTCAATTTCACCCTGAATATCCATTGTTAGTTCTATTTTTCATTGGTATTGTCATCGCTGTATTTGATTCTAATCCAATCTGGAGTATAACCTGTTTTTGTTTTTGCTGATAGGTATAGTCTCATCTAGTTTTACCTTTCTGTACTTCTTTAATATTTTCCCAATTGTAAAAATCACCTGTATAAATAACTTTGACGTCGTCCAATGTATAATATGAGATGCAGGTTTCTAATATACATAGTTCTAGTTCTGTACTATTTTCCAATGTTTTGTAATGATACCATCCTAGGTTATACATCGATGGCGTGTGATTCAATTCTATTTCTAAAAGGTAGTCTTCCGATACTGTACCCACCATATATTTCATAAACTTTTCTTTTGTGAAATTTGAATAAGACAAGTCGTTTGATGTAAAGAATTCTGTCATTGTTAAATTATAATTGTGTTTATTCGTTAATATTTTTGTTTTTGGATTTTCCTCTAATATGAATAAAGGTCGTGTGGTTTTATTGTTCACACGACCATGTTGGTATAAGTAGTCTAGTTCATCTTGCGAAACGAATCGATAGTATTTCTTTTTCATACTTTTACAAATATTTTTCTAAATCTTTTGATTGTGGATTTGCACAATTTTCATATTCTGTCAATAGGAAATCTTTAACAGCTTTTTGACACACTGTTTCCGACAAGGTTGGATTGCTTGTTTTCAACTGTTTAACAAACGCGTTAATTGTACGAATCATTTGTGGTTTTGTAAATTGGATTCTTCTACTTTGTTGTAAATTTAACTTACCGTCACTATCATATATGACATCTTTCTTTTCTGTTGTGAATACATATTTGTCGGCATACCATTCATACAAAAATTTCTGTGATATTTTTGGCATTTGTCGCAAAATAACCTCGAAATCTTTTTCTGTGAAAATTTTGTATCTTGCCATATGAATCGACAAATTTAAATGATTTTTCGATTCTAAATATGAACCGTGTAAATGCCCATGAACATTTAGAGTTTCATTTGTTACTGGTAATGGCTCGTGACTTAATAGGATACGCTTATTATAGTAAATAGGAACATTTGAAACGGTGTCGAATGCCTCTTCCAGTCGACGTCGTTGAGTGTCATGATTTCCACGTATGAGAATTGTTTTTCCTGGGACATTTTGCCAAAAAGAAATGTTTTCTTGTGTTAGTTCGCCCACGTCACCTAACACATATAGTGTATCATTAGGTTTCACTTCTGTCATAATTAGGTTTTTGATGTAGTCATCATGCTCGTTAATTGATGTGAATTGTGTCCGTTCGAATTTTATAATGTTTTCATGCCCTAGATGTGGGTCTGATATGAATCTATCCATTATTGGTGTCAGCCCTTTCGTTATATTGATGAACGATATCATCCAACCACGCCCAATCACTATTAACTGTTATTATTTCTGGTACGTCTTGTTCCTGCAACCATGCCGCAAAATTAACTACATTATCAATATAGATAGTATCATAGTCGCCCCAATCCCACTCTGTTAAATAAATATTAGTTTGTTCGCCATTTTCATCTTCTACCGTCAAATATCCGTTTTCGACCCAATCTGTACCGTAGCATAAGTCACAAGTTCCAGTAGTTTCTTCTGCATATTCAGAATGAAGGTCAATAACTTTATATTTCATATGTTTTCCTTTCTTTTCACCATTTGATTTCTTGTTTACCTTGTTCTCGTAATGTTTCATTCACCCAAGAAAATGGTTTACTATTGAAAAACCCTCGACTAGCTGATAATGGAGATGGATGTGCACTGTAATGTATTACTTTTCTATCATGTGGTAAATGGTCGGCGATTTTTAAACCATGTTCTTCTGCGTTTTTACCCCACATAAGATAAAGAATATCGGGGTTTGTTTTGGTGAGATACATGAGTAATTCTTCTGTAAAGTTCTTCCATTCTTTTTTATGTTTGTTGGGTTCTTTTTCTGGCACGCTAAGCGCTGTATTGAGTAGTAAAACTCCTTGTTTATGCCAATCAGATAATTCCGCGTTGGTTCGCTCAATTCCAATGTCATCTTTTAGTTCTTTAAAAATGTTTTTTAATGAACGTGGTGTTTGAGTATCCGGATTCACACTAAAAGCTAGTCCGTTTGCTTGTCCCTCATTATAATAGGGGTCTTGACCTAAAATAACTACTTTGATATCTTTAGGTGCAAGCTCAAATACTTTAAAAATATCTTGTGCTGTTGGATATATTGTTTTTGTCTCGTTATCCAACTCGTCCATAAAATGATTTAAATCTTGTGTTTGAAAAAACTCTGACCATGAACCTTTTTTAACCTGTTCATATGCTTCTTTGTAATTCATATTAACCTTCCATTTCTTCGTATTCTTTAGGGCATGCATATATTTCAGAACTAAAACCTATGTTATTTTCCCAATCGTTAAAAGCTTCTATTAAATGTACTTTTTTATCTACATACATGTCTACGTCGTTTATATATGATTCTAATTCTTCTATTAACTCACGAAGACTATATCCGTGATTTTGTAACCATTCTAATTGATATTTTTCATATTCTGTCATTTCGTTGTCCTTTCATGTTACCCATTGAGCTAGTAATCGTGAAAAAGTTGGGTGTGGGGCTTTGCCCCATGATTTCAAACCGACGTATGTTGGTTTGAAAAAAAAAACAGGGATAAGTAAGCCCTACTATCTTGCCCAAATTGCTCACTTTGAGTTAGCTATACTCCTTAATTTCTTCCCCCGAACCCCTAACTCATAGAGAGATAGAAGACACTGGTAGAGGATTTTGAACTGTGAGCGTTAGCGAACAGTTCAAAACTTACTATATGAAGTTTTCTATGTCGATAAAATCGTAATTATCTAAGTAACTTTTCGAAGGGTTTAGAACTAAACAATTAGAAAAATGGACAAAATTGGACAAAAAACTGTTAAAAATAGAGTATTTTCTATGTACAAAAGAATGGTATCTAATCACTTGAACTATCAGGGATAAGAGATTTTAAAATGGACAAGTAGGCAAGAGCGTGGACAAAGAAATTGTACAAAAAAAGTATCTGTAAAGTGAGTAAAATAGGAATGTTAGCGATTTGAAAATGGACAAGGACAAAATATTTTTATAACTTTAAAGTTAAAAATAAAAATAAAAAAATAAATAATATATAGGGTTTTGTCCTTGAGTTGTCCATTGTCCATTTTTTGAAAGCTAATTCCGCTTATATTCTAGAATTAGGACACCTTTTTTTGTACATAAAGTTGTCCATAAGGTTGTCCATTTGTCCATTTATTGATAGATAATATCTTCTTATTCCTTGATTTATGATTACTTTTTTTGTACAAACTATTAATATCTTGAACAATTTTGTATTAATTTTAATGACTAATGTTTATTATTTGGGGTAGGTGTGGAAGGACAATACATTATACCCGTTTGCTTTTTTTCCCAATCGCATACGCGATTGGGAAACACGGGGCTAAAAGCCCCGTACCCCTCCTTTCTCTCGATTTTCATATTTATTACACGAAAGGAGAGCCATGTTTGACGTAAGAATTTTATCCACGGGTTCCGAAGGGAACTGTGTTGTTATTAATGATGATATTATGATTGACATGGGATTGACAAAAAAGAAAACTGAAACATTATACCAAAAACCATTAGATAATTTTCTTTGTTCAATTGTCACTCACAAACACGGGGACCATTGCTCATTACCGCTCGTACGATATCATATCGAACACGGTCATCCATTAGCAATACCACAAGATGTTTGTGATAAATTAGAAGAAAAAACAACAACAGATTTATCATATATCCCAAATGTGCTTGTATTATCAAACAAACCAAAAGAAATATTTACTAAGGAGTATGGGGAATATAAAATCACATTTTATCCTCAAAAACATTATGATATTGTCAATTATGCAATTTTTATTGAATATAAGGGTGAAACCTTATTATATGCGACAGATTTAGACACATTAGATGAATCAGATGTGGGTGTTGGATTACACATATTACCAAAAAATATTGACATTATTTTATTAGAAGGTAATTTCGACGAAGTTTGGTTGCGTGATTATGTAACCGAGACAATTGAAACTTACGACGATGAGATTGATACTGAACAGTTATCGTCTGATGCTTTAAATACTTGGGTCAGAGCTCATTATAGAGACATTCCAAAAGAAGTATCAGCACCATTATTTCGTGCAGTACAAAACATGAGACATTTATCAAAGCAAGAAGCGCGAAAATATGTACAAACACATTTATCCAAAACCGGTCGATATTATGAAATTCATCGGTCATCACAATTTTATACTCGACCAACTGAATGGTCTGGTGCGGATTTAAAAATTTAGAAAGGCCTATCTATGAGTTTTGATATTAATTTACCCCAAGTCATCGAAAGCGTTGAGGTGCCCGCTACATTATGGCAGGAAATAGAAGCTGAAATTGCATCAATTCGCCCAAAATTAGAAAACGATACCTTATCACCCGAAGACGTCAAAGGTGTACAAGCATTTTATCGAAAAGTAGAAAATTCCAAAAAGAATTTCAATAAAGCAATGACCACAATGGGCAAGATATATAAGGCCGAATTAGATAAACGACTTGTCCAAATTGGATATCCAGACATTGCTAAATATATAACAGATAAACAAACAGCTGAAAAGAACGCCGTTAATGCCCGCATCACTAACAAAGCTGAGAGAATGAAAACGGTTGTGATGGAGGCGCTCAAAACAACAACGTATTTAAAAACGTCAGAACTAGCGCCACATGTGTTATCATTTGTACATCCTATATTTCCTAGAGTATCTAGTGGTTCAAAAAGTGCAGAACTTAGTGAATTAGCGTGGCAAGAAATTGGTCAAGTTATTTATAATATGGTTACAAAAATTGACCAATCTATGAATCCTATCATGGCAAAGTTACCATTATCGTCCGCAACAATGAGATGTTTCATTCAATATCTTAAAAGCGCTGACATGCAATTTCTACAAGGATTGCCAACCGCAACAAACGAAGACCAACCACTATATATCCGTATACTATTAGCAGATAAATTACATACAGAAAAAGACGTTCTTGACCAAATTGAGGACGTATTATCATCAACAACCGCTGATAAAATTAATCATATTAAAACAATATTATCAGTATGGGACACAAAAAATATTTAGAAAGAAGGAAATATCATGTCTATTTTTGACCAATCATTTGAAGAATTAATGAAAGCTGCAGGTGCCAGTGTCACCGTAACCGAGGAGAAAAGCATGCCAACACCTGAGCCGAAAGCTCCAAGCGCTGCTACATCATTTGACGACTTATTAGCCCAAGCAGAAGCTATGGATAAACATACAGAAACGCCAGTTGATGTCACTGACCAATACCAAGTTCCACTTGAAAATGTCTTTGGGGAGGATGATACACCCGTTCAGACGAAACCAGAGGTGAAACCTGAGCCAGCAGTCAAGTCTGAACCAGAGGTGAAACCTGAGCCAGAAGTCAAGCCTGAACCAGAGGTGAAACCTGAACCAGAAGTTAAACCGAAAGCAAAACGAACACGTAAAACAAAAACAAAAGCTACAGAACCAAGCGTCAAGGTTGAACCAAGTATTCCTGTCAATACTACAGAAATCCTAGATGCCGCAACAGTTGAACAAATTCGTACACATGTTCGTACAACAATTCGCGATATTGTATTTGAAGAAGTAAAACATGCGGCTATTGACGCCTTTGAAAGCCTTGCACAAAATCTAAAATCATGATAAAATAAATTCGAAAGGTTGATGGTCAAATGACCATAGGTGAGTAAATGAAATTAAATAGTGAACAAATAGCCTTGGTCAACGCTCCTGTTCAGGGATTGACCATCGGAGCGGCAATGGCTGGTACCGGTAAAAGTACTACTATTGTTGAACGTGCAAAAAAGATTTTGACTGATTACCCAACAGGTAAATTGTTAATGATTTCCTTTACAAGATTATCAGCAGACGATTTACGCAAAAAGTTAAAGAAAAATTTAACTGAAGAACAGTTGAGACGTGTTATTACAGGCACGTTTCACTCTGTTATGGGGACAGTCATTAGAAATCAAGCAATTGAAGTTGGATTAAATCCTAATTTTAGCATCATAGATGAGTATTCAACAAATACCCTTTATAAACGACTATTAGATACAAAAATTGGCGAAAATGGACTAGGTGAAGCCATAGACAAACCAATTGCAGAATGGGTTTATTCAACTTTTGATTGGAATAAGCACTCGGATAGAGTTTCTGAGGGTAAATACCCCTATAGTTTTAGTGCACGAAATATAAATACCATCGCATCGAGTGTTGGGTCTCTTGTCAATATGGCAGAACCAACCGAACTTGAAACCGGTAATTTTAGTTCAGAAACACTATATCGTTTTGCCAAATCAACGCGACAGAGTTGGAATTTATATCAACATAATGAAAAAGGTATTGCGTGGGTTGCAGGATTCTGTTATAACATATTTAAAGAATCGATACTAGAAGCCAGGAAAGCTAATGTCGTCACATATGACCAAATTTTATTTATTTGTCATTTAATGACAAAAAGTAATTTACTTGATTCATTTTCAGAAAGCTTATTACACACCATTGTAGATGAGGCACAAGATACAAACGCACTTCAGTTTGAATTCATTGATAAAATTGCACCGGATTCATTAACACTTGTAGGTGATGTTCATCAATCAATTTATTCTTTTCGCGGTGGACGCCCAGATATGTTCTTGAAATATATGGAAAAAGGAATCGTTTATCCATTATCACGTAACTATCGGTCATTTCAACCAATTCTTGATGCAGGAAATGATGTTATCGCCTATAATAGTGAAGGTCGTGAATTTTTGAAGCGTATGACCGCAGCAACTGATTTATCTGAAGATTTTAGAGGAGTCGTAACATATCAATATGACACGGATAAAGAAGAAGCAGAGGCAATCATTAAGCAAATTAAATTTTGGCACAACAGGGGTGTATCGTATGTGGACATGGCAATTCTTGTCCGTAGTAGGCAAGTATTGCCCATTCTAAATAAAGAATTACAAATGGCGAAAATTCCTCTTAATGATACAACTCAATTTGCTGACTTTATGAAATCAGAAGTTATGATTGATACACTAAACTTCTTGAAAATATTAATCAATCCCCAAGATATTTATGCATTTTTAGCGACACTTGATAGGCCAAAACGTGGAATTGGTGAAGTAGCTATAAAAAAAATTGAGCAAGCAGCCGCCGTTCATGAACAATCTGTTATCGAGTTTATCTTATCAGAAAACGTTAAAGAGTTAACACCGGGTTTACAGAAAAAAGTAAAAGCATATAGAGATGTATATAATGAGTTATTGAACCATAATAAGGATTTCAATCTTCAAGATGCCGTTGATTTCTTACTAGACAAAACCGGATATCTCACTTGGGGTCGCTCGCAAAAAAATGCAGAGGCCTTTGATAGTAAAATTGCTACCCTTACATCACTTGTTGATGATTTCGCAACCGAATATATTTCAAACAATCCTCAGTCAACATTGTTTGACCAAGTAAATGCTTTCACATTCGATATGACATCGTTTGTCAAAGAAGAAACACCCGATGGAGTTACAATAGCGACTATTCACGGGTCAAAAGGCCTTGAATGGGATACTGTTTTCATGCCAGGTATGGAAGAAGAAATGTTTCCAGGGGAAGCAATCGATGAGCATGACCTTGAAGACCAACGCCGATTAATGTATGTTGGCACAACGCGAGCTCGAAAACACTTAGTATTCACACATGCAAAGTCACGTGTTGTTAGACAAGATGCGAAATTAACACCATCACGATTTTTAAAAGAAGCAAATGTCGAATAAGGACTTGCACTAAAAAATAAAATGTGCTATACTAATAGTGTAGCCGAAAGAAGCCATTCGGCTGTCTCCTATATCGACTGTGTTGTTTTAGTCAGCAGCACAGTTTTAGGTGGATAAAACCACCGTTAATTGAATAGAAAAAGTGGACGTAGTTACAACACTACGTTTGCCGGGAAGTAGCTCAGTTTGGTAGAGTACTTGGTTTGGGACCAAGGTGTCGCAGGTTCGAATCCTGTCTTCCCGATTAGCACACAGGCGTTCCTATTTAGTCATATTTAATTGCGGAGTAATCCGCGCTATACATACGCCTCGCTACTGTCAAGGATAACATTAAAACAAATACTTCATCTGCTGATGAACCCGTTGTTTTGTATCATTTAGTCATTTCAACTGTTCGTTAGCAATTTGTACCATTCGTCTAGTGGTTAGGACACAGGCTTTTCACGCCTGTAACGCGAGTTCGATTCTCGCATGGTATATTTTGGCACAAAGACGTTCCTTTGATATTTAAATTGGAAAAAAGAATTATACGTCTCACCATATTATTTCATTGGCACAAAATCGTTCCTTATTATGAATAAAAGATTATAGAAGATTACGATTCGCCATCGGCAGAGAATGTTTCTCTGCCTTTTAATTAGATAAAAGAAAGGTCAAGTACATGTTTATTGAAGCAAAATATTTAAAAATGATTACAAAAGAAGATACCAATGAACGTATTGGTTATAATAATTTAAGAAAATTACTTGAAAATGGAATTTTAATTACACCACTAACACCTGTTTCTACTAAAACAACCCAAACGCTCCTTGACCTTTATGGTATCGACATGGTCGCAGCTAATTCTACATTTTATAAAACCTTTGCAGAGCGTGAACAAAAATCTTGGGGTGAAGTAGTTTTTGATAGACTTCTTCACTATTCTACTACTTACGGGGGCTTATCTAGTTTCTTAGGTGGTATCTATGAACCAACTATCTTAGATGATGAGTTGCACACAATTGTAACTAATCAATTCACAAAAATAGAAGTCGCTGAAAAAGAAGATATCAAAGACAGATTGCAAGCCCTTATTGACCAAGCAATTGCTTTACCATCAGAGGACGTACCAATTCTTGTCGAGACACTAATTGACTATACTATTGATGGCTCTCGAAGTAAAAATCGGGAAGTTGTTGTACAATATGCAAAAGTTGCGGGTGTTCCTATGCGAGACCCCGAATTATTTGTACGATTGATTGCAAATATTTTAACAGAAGATACTAGTTTTGTTAAAAGTAAAAAGTTTTATGACCTAGTAGAATTTCGTTTGATGAGTAAAGGTTCAGATATTGAACATCTTATTAAAGAGTATGTTTACCGATATGGTTTTGAACCATTAGCAACGCAATTTCGTTCTCATAAACGTTTTTGGCTTATTATTCGCAAATATGCTGCGAAAAGAGAAATTAATCGAATTAAGCGATTATCAGAACAATTGCATGAACCTAAACTCATGAAAACGATTTTTGATAAAACTGTAGAAGATTTTAATCAGGAATTTTGTGGTGAAACTTTTGAACTTTTGATTGTGACCTTACAGGGTGTCAAGGGAGCAGCTGTCTTAAAAAATGGGTACCATCAGCCCTCTGTTCATTTTATCGCCTGTGTGAATGTGGCAACAAAAGAACTTTCTACCCTTGAGGGGCGTCTTGAATGGCTCGTCAGTCCTGAGGAAAGAGAGGAAAAAGGTTGGCTGTATACCTTTGAACCTTACAAAATACACCATGTCAGATGTAGGAAAAGACCAGAGATGACCTTAGAGCCCGATATGGCAGAAGTATTAAATAACTGCTACGCGCTACTGGATTATATTGATGATAGTGTCTCGGATAATAGATTAGAAG
>ERZ773263.243-NODE-243-length-40925-cov-9.710913_pt1 | contig 40925 bp, 35 predicted proteins | sample MGYA00511076_ERZ773263 | MGnify/ENA primary metagenome ERZ773263 (study PRJEB29015, sample SAMEA2738155) | human oral metagenome | biome: human oral; feature: human-associated habitat; material: saliva | place: China | collected 2195 ... | reverse complement strand
AGGGTTTAGAGAGAGTGATGATCGTAACTGATGAATCTATGGTTAAACTTGGATTCGCTCAACGCATCATTGACCAATTAAACCGTCGTAAAAATAAAGTAGCTTACGAAGTATTCGCTGGAGTAGAACCAAACCCAGATATTACTACAGTAAAACGTGGATTAGAAATTATGAATTCATTCAAACCTAATGCTATCGTATCTCTAGGTGGTGGATCAGCAATCGACGCTGGTAAAATCATGTGGTTATTCTACGAAAGACCAGACGCAGACTTCAAAGAATTAATTCAAAAATTCTCTGATATCAGAAAACGTACTGTAAAATACCCTCACTTAGGAAACAAAGCTAAATTTATCGCTGTTGCTACAACTTCTGGTACAGGTAGTGAGGTTACACCATTCGCAGTTATCTCTGATAAAGAACATGATAAAAAATATCCACTAGCTGACTATGCTTTAACACCAAACGTTGCTATCGTTGACCCTAACTTAGTAATGACAGTACCAGCTAGACCAACTGCTGCTACTGGTATGGACGTGTTAACTCACGCTACTGAAGCATACACTTCTATCTTAGCAAATGACTACACAGATGGTATCGCACTTCAAGCAATTAAGATTGTATTTGAAAACTTAGAAAAATCTGTTAAAGAATTCGACAGAGATGCTCGTGAAAAAATGCATAACGCATCTTGCTTAGCTGGTATGGCATTCTCTAACGCATTCTTAGGTATCTGTCACTCAATGGCACACAAAATTGGTGGTAAATTCCACACAATTCACGGTGAAACAAACGCTACATTACTTCCATACGTAATCAAATACAACGGTACACAACCAGGTAAATTATCAATCTGGCCTAAATACGAACACTACAAAGGAGCAGAAAAATTCCAAGATATCGCTCGTATGTTAGGGCTTAAAGCTGATACTCCTGAAGAAGCAGTAGATTCTTACGCACAAGCAGTATTCGAACTTGGTAAACGTGTAGGAACTCCAATGAGCTTCAAAGATCACGGTGTAGATTACGATAAATTCAAAGACGCACTAAAAACTCTTTCATTAGATGCATACGAAGATCAATGTACACCAGCTAACCCTCGTCTAGCTCTTCTTAAAGACTTAGAAGGAATTATGGAAGCTGCATGGCATGGATTTGACAAGAAAAAATACGAAGAAAATAAATAATATTTGAAGATTTATCATTAATATTTGCTGTTTACTTCTTAACCCCCACCCTTAAATTAGGGTGGGGGTTTTTATTTATATTCTATCTCGTGTAAAATACTCATACATATCTTCTCTAAGAGGTGTTTGTATTTTATAATAAAACTGAATTACAGTATCTCCGCTTCTTTCTCTATGAACTAACTTCGGCTCACCTACGGTTTTCATTTCACCTAAAAAGTAGAAAATCCTTGCTCCATCTTTATCTTCTTTATTCTTTCTCATAAATAAATAGATTTTTGTATCATTATTATAAAAGTATTCACACTCTTTAGATTCTAAATTGCGTCGAGGTTTAGACATCGATGTAAAACCATTATCCGGTAAAAACCCATGCGTATAATCTCTATTAAATGAATTTTCATCAATATCATAATTTATAAATACTGGCAGAGTTTTCGTTCTCTCATCATATTTATAACCACCTATCGCAAGCGGAACGTAGTTTATTCCCCATGAGAATAACTTACAAATATCTTCAAAGCTATATTTTTCATATAAAACAAAATTAGTATCTCTATATAGTCGATCTTTGTAATATTTATTATATCTATATATTCCATACTCTACTAATTCAGTTAATAATTCTCTAAAGGCTTCTGACTTTAATTCTTCATCGAATTCTTTCGATATTTTTAGCATACTACTATTCTCATCTAAAAATATACAATCACTAAATTTCTTTTTAGTAACACTACTAGTTACAAAGTTATTCGTTAGAATTTTTTTACTAACTTCTAGTTCATAATCAGCTATAAACTTATTATATTCAGCCAACATAATATCTTTGAACTGCCCTTCAATATTTTTCATTTCACCATTAAGAAGTAAACTTAGAATTTGTAACTCTTCTATCTTTTTACTAAGTATTAGATTGGTAGAAACAAAGTTTAACATATTTTCTGCGGTTTTTGATAATTGCCCTTTATATTTAAATTGACGCTCCTTCTTAGTAAGGAAAGTATAATAACTTCCTGCTACTTCAAAGATTTTCTTAATATCTAATGCATCATAATTTTCAAAATCATAGTATGTTGGAATTCTACCTAGTTTATTTTTTAATTTACTATACTCCGTTGCAACAAAAATCCATGTGTTTAGCTTAACATTATCTATTGCACTGTATATTCTTTGTTTCGAAATTTCATCAAAATGAATAGTAGACGTTCCCGGTAGATACCTTGTTCCTTGCGATAAAAATTTTCTAACTGTATCTTTATCATAACTATTATCCCCTGATAAGGCTACTGGAATTAGAAAGTTATTTTTGTAGTTTGCGATAAAATCTATTATAACAACAAAATCTTTATCCTTACTTTTTCTAAGACCACGACCAAGTTGTTGAATAAATACTATAGCACTTTGCGTTGGTCGTAACATTACTACTTGATTAACTTCCGGAATATCTACACCTTCATTAAAAATATCAACGGTAAAAATATAATCAAGAACATCACCCGAATTAGCAACTAATCTTTCGACTTCTCTCTCTCGTCTTTCTTGACTATCTTCACCTGTTAGACTAGTAGTTTTAAAACCTCTTTTATTGAATTCATCACTTAGTACTTTTGCCTCTTGTTTAGAAGAACAAAAGACAAGCCCTTTTACTCTATTACCTGAATAGCCGTAATAGTTTATTCTATCAATAATATGATTGACACGTTTAGCTGAATATAACTTAGAAAAATCACTAAGTTCATCTATAGGTTGACCATCAATTTCTAAATCGCTAATACCAAAATAATGAAACGGACATAATAAGTCATTTTCCATAGCTTCTTTTAGACGAACTTCATAAACTATATTATTATTAAATAACTCATAAATATTAAAACTGTCTGTTCTATCAGGACTAGCTGTCATACCAAGGTAAAAAGTAGGTTTAAAATAATCCATTACCCTCAAGTAACTCTCGGCACCTGCCCTGTGCACTTCATCAATAATGATTTCATCAAAATAGGTTTTAGAAAAGCTTTGATAAACTTCTTGCTTAGATATAGTTTGAATCGTCCCAAAAATAAAATCCGCTTCGGTATTTTTATTCTGTCCAGTTAACAGTCCATACGAACGGCTATGGCCAAAAATTAGTTTAAAAGTTTCCAGAGCTTGTCTTGCTATTTGTTCACGATGCACTATAAACAAGACTTTTTTAGCATCTATACTCTTCATCCCAAAGGCTGCCGCAAATGTTTTTCCCGTACCAGTCGCAGAAATTAACAATCCTCTATTATCTTGTTCTCTTAGCTTTTCTAAGTTTTTTATAAAACTTTGTTGCATCTTATTAGGATTGATTTCCTCGGAAATAATCTTTTCTTCTTTCTTACTTCGAGTATTATTAACGCTAAAGTTTTTAATATACTTTTCTCTAATATCACTATATTTTATAGACTGATTCCATAGTGAATTAAACTCTTCTAGCACTTTAGAACTATGTTCTAAATCTTCCTGAACTAACGTATTCCATTCTTTATTAATAGTTAGGGCTGCGCTCGTCAAATTTGAACTACCCATTAAGATATTCCATTTATGACCTTGTCTAAAAAGATACCCCTTTGTATGGAAGCCATGCTTATTTTTTTCACTATCATAAATTTTTAAATCAATATTTTTAAATTTATTTAATTTATCTAATGCTTTGGGGGTATTAAAATACAAATAGTTTGTCGTTAAAATTTTACCCGAAATATTTCTTTTTTCCAAATCTTCTAAAACTTGAAGTAAGCTAGTTAGACCACTCTCAGAAATAAATGCTACACTAAAGATAAACTCATCGCATTGTTCTAATTCTTTTTCTATAGTACTCAGGACCTTTTGGGCTTCTAAATAATTATTATAAATAAATGTATTTTTCATTGTCACCCTCCTTTAGAATTACTAACCATTAATTATTTCATAAGTTATTAAAGCTTCTTTCATAACTTTAACATTATGTACCCTAACTATTCTCGCTCCACGTTTTATCGCTTCTATAGATAAGACTGCACTTACTATATCCCTATTTTTTGGATTAGTATTTCCTCCTAAGACATAATCTGTAGTTCTTTTTCTACTTACCGCATATAAAATCTCACAACCTAGAGTATTAAGTTGGTCTAATTTACGAGTTATTTCTAAATTAGCTTCTGCAGTTTTTCCAAATCCCATACCTGGATCTAAAATGATATTTTCTTTTTTCACTCCTGCTTTTAAACAAATATCTACACTTTCACTAAGTTCACGAACTACTTGTTCAATTTCACGACCTTCTTCAACACCGCCATTATGCATTACAAAGATTGGAATATTATATTTAGCCGCAACTTCAGCCATATTACTTCCCTTAACTCCATTAACATCATTTAAAGCATCAATACCTTCTTTAATCATATATTCAGCAACTGTCGGTTTATATGTATCAATACTAAAGCATACATCAGGAAATTCTTTTCTTAAAGTTGGAAATACACTTTGTAGTCTAGCTAGTTCATCTTCCTCACTTACAACAGTTGAACCTGGGCCTGTTGACTCCGCACCGATATCGATAATATCAGCACCTTCTTCAACCATCTTACGAACACCTTCGATTGCCGCCTCTACATCATAAAAATCTCCACCATCAGAAAAAGAATCAGGAGTAAAGTTCAGTATCCCCATAATTAAATATTTTTTTTCATTTAAAAGTTTTCTAAGTTTATTCATGTTTTCACCTTATATAATTTTTTCTAACTATTCTATTATATCATTTTATACTATAGTTTTCAGTTGAAATATTTTACTTATAATAATTAGCTCTTTACCCCAATAATGCTATTATTTTAAAATGTATGATATAATATTAAATATTATAATAATAAGTTAAGGAGAAACTATGCAAGACTTTATCGCACAATTTGGTAATTATGCACCATTAATATTTTTATTACTAGCATCTATTCTCCCTATTTTTTTATTTCCACCAGGTATATTTTCAATCATAGGTGGTTACTTATTCGGTTTTAAACTCGGGGCTATCTTAACTATTACTGCAGCAATTATATATACTAATATAATGTTTCTTATTTCAAGATACTTCGCAAGAGATTATATCGAAAAATTTCTAGTACGTAAATTATCATTAAAAGAGTTTAATAGAATTTTTGGTATTAAAGAAAATAAGCTAGCTGTATTTTTAATAATATTTAGACTGATTCCTATTTTACCTAATAGCGTTGTGAGTTATTCATATGGACTTACTAGAATTTCATTTAAAAATTATTTTATAGCTAACCTTATCGGACTTATTCCAGGACGACTAATATGGCTGAATTTCGGTTCTACACTTAATAATATTTGGAGTTTAGAATTCCTACAAGCTCTTTTACTAGTATTACTATTTATAGGTGTTGGAGCTTTTGTCACAAAAAGAATGGATTAATATAGCAAAAATGCTAAGCAATTTATATTTGCTTAGCGTTTTTCATAATATATTTTAATTCTGGAGATTTTAAAACCTCATCTATCTTAAACCCTAACTTTTCATACATATTCATTACATACTTATTAGAGGCAAAAACTGTTAAAGTTACACTCTCAATATTTTTATCGCTAAATAAAAACTTTAAAAACTTTTTCATCGCTACTTTTCCAAATCCTTGTCCTGTTTTTTGAGGATTTACTATAAATCTACCTATATGAGCATTATTATTTTCAAATCGTATAATTTGTATTATACCTATAAACTCTTCTTCATTAAAAATTGAGAATACATTATCCATTTTTTGTATCTTATCTATATCTAATGGATAGGAAATTCTAGTTCCCATCCATTGTTTTTGGAATCTTTCTCCTTTTTCATTTGACCAGTCGCATAATAATAAAGAATTATTTATATTTATTCCATTTTCTAATCTAATATCCATATCTACACCTTCACAAATACTATTACTTACTCTCCATCGCATTCTTTACAAAATTATTCAAGATAAATTTCTAAAAAACTGTATCTTTTATTCACTCAATATTTCTTACATTATTTCTAATTCTATAAGTACGCCTGCAATAATGAGCACTAAATTCATTTTTTAATATCATATAACATCTATATTAATTTTTCTTCTCTACTCGCTTATTCTCTTCTTAATACAGTTAAATTATATCACAAAATGATAGAAATAATATCCTTTACAATTAAGCTTTCTCATTATAAAATTAAATGTATATTATAAAATGTGGAGCTTATTATGAATTGTAAAATAAAATTTGAAAAATATTTAAAAGAAAATAATTTAATAGATAAACATAATATTTTAGAGCTTTTCGATAAATTAGACTTAGAAACACTAGCTGAAAAACTACTTACCATTGATGAAGATAACGCCGTTAACTTTGCTATTGAATGTGTATGCGAAGAACTACTTATTACATCATCTTATAAAATCGAGCGTACTGGTATGAAACTAGGACTTCATAGAATGGAGCATATCCTTGAACTTTTTAACCATCCTGAAAAAGATCTTAAAGTTATCCATGTAGCTGGAACTAATGGTAAAGGATCAACTAGCTCTTATATTAAAGACGTACTAAAAACAAAATACCGAGTTGGTTTCTATTCAAGCCCTGGTATGCTTAGTTTCAACGATAGAATTCGTATTAATGACGAGTTTATTTCTTATAAAGAGGCCTATAGATTATTTAAACTAGTTCAAGAAACTTACGATAAAAACAATCCTGATCCAAATGACAAACTATCATTTTTTGAAATCATAACAGGTGTTGCTTTATTATACTTTAGAGATCAAAAAACAGATTTTGTTATTATGGAAGTAGGTCTTGGTGGGCGTTATGATGGAACGAATATCTTTAAAAATAAAGAATTATCAATTATTACAAAGATTGGTTTAGATCATACTGCTATTTTGGGAGATAGTCTTGAGAAAATCGCTTATGAAAAAGGTGGAATTATCCAAGAAAATGATCATGTCCTTATGTACCCGGCAAAAGATAGTGTAGTTAATGTAATTAAAGATATCTGCGAAGAAAAACATGCAACTCTTAATATTTTAGATACTAATGACATTGAAATTAAAGAAGTAAATGCCAGAGGAAATGTCTTTAATTTTAAAAACGGAACTTACTCAACAAAAATGGTAGGTGAGCACCAAGTTTACAATGCATCTTTGGCGTTAAGCGCCCTATTCAACTTACGTGAACGTGGAATAATAGATATAGATAACTCCATTATAAAAGAATCTCTAGCTGAGTCAGTTTGGGCTGGACGTTTAGAATGGGTAAGAGAAAATATTCTATTAGATGGAGCTCATAACAACGATGGTATTGATAGCTTGGTCGCATATCTTAGTAAACAACAATTCTCAAAACTAACTATATTATTAGGTATTTTAGAGGATAAAGATTACAAAGATATGATAGAAAAATTAAAAACAGTTTCCGCAAAATTCTCAGCAACAAAAGTACCTATAGAAATCAAAGAATCAAACTTAGATAATCTAATAGCAAGTTTTGGTAGTACACATGTTACAAAATACGAAAACTATGAAGCTGCATTAGCTAACATAATACCTAACTTAGAAAATGACGAGATTTTCCTAATTACTGGATCACTATACTTAATTTCAGCAGTTAGAAAAGAAATACTTGAGAAATATTAACTAAAAAGAACCGATAACTTAATATCGGTTCTTTTATATGTGTAAGTTAAAGTTAGCACCCTAAAAATTTTGAATAATATATATCAGGCATTTTCTTACTACTCATAATTATTTATATTACTATTTACTTCCAAAACAATCTTCAACCATAGTATTAACATTATTTGTTATATTTATGATTTCTTCTAATCTACCATTTAAACCATTTATTGTTTGACCTGTATTTTTATTAAGCAAGTCATTAAATACTGTCGCCTGCGTATTGATTTTTGCTAGTATTTGACTAACTATGTTATGTGCTTTTAATATTCCACTTAAATTATCATAGCCGTATATTAGTTCCTCTAGTGAATCCTGTAATAAACCTTCTATTTGTGATAACCCTTCGTTTACTATATCAATATTATCTAGTGTAGATTGATGTTTTTCGACCAGTTGAGCTCCAATTTGAGCTAGTTCTTTTATCCCCCCTGATTGCCTTACTTCACCTTCTACTGATCCATAATATTTTTTTTCGTTTTCAAAAATAACCTCTTCTATTCTCTCATTATAATATATTTGTACCGGGTAATCTGCCACTACTTTTTCTGCATAGTCTTTATTTCTCCTTACACTATCTAGTGAACCTTGCATAAATACTTTTGCCTGTTGGAAATAATCTCCAAGTTTCCCTTGCATATCTTTTGAAAGTTCTTTTGTTCTTGTATCTACTTGATTGTCAAAAGCTTTCACCACAGCTACATCATCAAATACTCCTGATTGATTTAAAAATGTATTGTAATCTACTGCCAATGCTGGAACTTGATAATTACCTACTACTTCTTCATTTGCTTTTAATTTATTACCCAAATCCGTATCAGACCTATTAAAACTATAATTAGTTAGTTGTACTGTTGAATTCATATATTGGAAACAATTTATTAGTGTTTGAACGTTTTTCTTTTCTACTTGAATTATTTCTTTTAAGGCATCTACTATTCCATCATCAAAACCACTTCTATTATTTTCACCTCTGAAACTTTCTCTTATTCTACCTTCAAATCCATTAATAACACTTTCTCCCAATTTTCCTATACTACTTCTTACTGATAAACTAACTATACTTCCTTTGCCTCCAATCGACGGCACACTTCCTGTTTTCCTAATATTACTTAGTACACCTTGGCTGGAATCTCCTACATCAGTTAAATTACAACTTATCTCATAATATTCAAATCTACCTCCATTTTCTTTTATAAAGACCTTGTTATTAAGTTCTTCTTCTATAAATTTACTACTGAAATATCTTCCGCTATATCCGGAAAACTCAGCGTATTTCCCTTTTTTTGTTTCTAAATCGGCAAAAAAACTATCTATTTTCCCTATCATATCTAAAACCTGAATCTGTTTTAAGTGATTAGCAACATATTGTCCTAACGTCTCTTTTCTATTTTCTTTTCGACTTGATAATTCATTATTATATGTTTCTGCCCTATTTAATATTGATAATGCCGTTTCTAAATCTGCGATTGAGTTTTTTAATTCCCCTGATAAACTTTGTAAGCTTTCGTGATTTATTTTTATTTCTAACGAACCTTTAACAGTTTTAACATATTTGGGAGAAAATAATTTTTCAGGGTACCAATTTTCTACATTTATTTTAAAATCAACTTTCCCATCATTTTCCACATCTAATTCTTCTAGAATCACTTTTTTAACTGCTTTACCATTTTTATCTACTAAATTCCCATCATCATCAAAATTAGTCCATGATGCTATAGTATGGTATACATCAAATATTGCTGAACCAGGAAATCCGTGATGAGCAATAACACTATCTACGTAGATTGCTGTGCCTAGCCTATTACCACCAAAATTCCCAATTGGATCCATAGGATTTCTATAATTCTTTATCAAACCTGGGTTCTTTAAGGCAAACTTAATTTCATCTTTAGACAAGGTATTTGCCGGATCAGGAGCATTAAAAACAGTTGCCTTTGATTTGTTTTTTATTGCTGTGCGGATAGCCATATACCCACCTAAAGAGTGCCCTGTATAACCTATATCAGAATATGGGTATTCTTCCTTTATCTTTTCAGCAAATTTTTCTGACGTTTCAAGTTGATTTGTTGTTACCGATATTTTAGTACTTGGTATTAATGGATCTGTAGCAAACTTATTTTTAGCTGATGGTAATCTATGTTGACTTAGAGTCTGCATTTCATAAAATTCTAATGGGGATTTTTTCCCTTGTATAATTTGTTGTATATCCGTGCCTCTATCAAGTGGATCTTTAAAATTCGTGCCTGCATAAGCTATTACTATTTGACTTGTATCAGCTTCTCCATTACTATCTATTGGAGCTACAGCCATTGCCTGCATTCCATTATTTTCGTTGTTTTCTACAACTAGGACTTTGAATTTATCTATTAAAATAGCATCTTTAGCTACCTTTTTATCCGACTCACCACTACCTACATTATACACAACTTCTGATAAGTATTTTTTATCTTTTTCTGTAACCATTTTTTATCCTTCCCAATAATGCACTTCTAAAACGTCCTTAGTATTGTCATTATCTTCAACTATTTTCTTTTTTAATTTTTTTCCATTACTTTCTGATACATGAAAAATTGTACCAATTTCACCACTGCCTAACTTATCTACTGTATACGTTATGTATATATCATCATTTATTTCAGCTCCAACAGACCACATTCCTGTTGATTTGTTTTGTTTAAAACTAGTAAATTTAATTTTCTTGACATCTTCATAATTTCTAACCGTATATTCTACCATTCTTTCTTGTTCCTTCTTAAGTGTATTCTTATCTACTTTATCTGCACACCCTGTTGTAAATACTGTTAGTAGAACCAAACATGTTATACTCACAAATGCTTTTGCTATCTTTTTCATTTTTTCAGCCTCCTCTATAGACACCTCTTTTTTATTTATTATAACATATATTTATTCAAAAAAAATAGAGTTATTATACTCTTTTTATTTGTTTATTAAGTTTTATAAAATTTCTTCTTACCCATTACTATCTACCAAAGTCACTGCCATTGCCTGCACATTCCATTAATTTGATTGTTTTCTACTGACAAAATCTTAAAATCTCTAGATGAACTATTTAAAATAATTCCTTCTTTAATTTTAGTATTTTCTTTATTTATGTCATATACACCATTAGAAAATGTTTAAAAATCTCTCTCATTAGCCATTTTATTCTTACATTTCTACATAAATTACTTCTACTTTTTTTAAGCTTTCATCTATATTTTTTTGTTCTTTTCTTTTTATTTCATTCATATCGTATATCATACTAATATCCGCATTCTCCCCTAATTTACTTAACATATATTCAATATTAATATCATCGTTTATTACAGCATGTATAGCCCAACCTCTAGATGAAAGATTTTGTTCGACACTCTTAAATTCTATTTTTTTCACATCTTCAAAGTTTTTTAAAGTATATTCTACCATTCTTTCTTGTTCATGTCTAAGCGTCTTTTTATCAATTTTATCTGCACACCCTATTGTAAATACTGTAAGTAGAACCAAACACGTTATACTTACCAATACTCTTGCTATCTTTTTCATTTTTTCAGCCTCCCTCTATTCCTATACTCTGAGCTAATCATCTATTATTAATTTATCTACCTTAACATTTCCATATCCTTCACCTGATATTATTAACCATTTTATATGTTATCCTATTTTGCATATATTACCTCTGAACTACCATTATTATATTTCTTATTATTTTCTAAAAATTTAAGCTTTCCTCCTTTATATGTTTCTACTAATAACTCTCCTCCTAAACCTCTTACAAGAAATGATATTGTTATTTTATCATTTAAAATAACATCATAACTCCAATAGCCAGTTGAAAAATTTTCTTCATAACTTTTAAATTCAATTTTTTTTATTGCTTCATTATCATTCAATTCCACTTTTTCTTTTATATATTCTACTATTCTTTCTTGATCTTGCCTTATTTCCCTTTTATCCTCACTACTATTAGTACTTACAGCGAACACTATTATTATGACAAATATAGCCGCAATCGCTAATATCGTTCTAATTATTATCGTTAGCATATCTTTCATTTTTCCAACCACCCTCTATTTCTATACTCTGAATTAATCATCTACTATTTATTTAACTACCCTAACTTTACTATATATTCCATCTCATTTTTCAATCAATTTTATCTGCTGTGCTATTTCTTGTATATTACCTCAATATCATTATAATTTTTTTTAGTTTTATTTTGAACTAAGCGAATATTCTCTCCATCAAAACTACCTAGATATATTTCTCCTTCTAACCCAACTGCTGTAAAACTTACATCCACCCTATCATTTAATATAACTTCAAAATACCATATTCCTGTTGATAAATTTCTTTCATAATTTTTAAATTCTATTTTTTTTATATCTTCATGATTTAAAAATTCAACTTTTTCTTTTGTATATTCTACTATTCTTTCTTGATCTTGTCTTATTTTCCTTTTGTCTTCACTACTATTCGTACCTACAGCAAATACTATTATTATCACAAAAATAGCTACAATCGCTAATATCGTTCTAATTATTATCGATAGCATATCTTTCATTTTTCAACTTCCCTCTATTTTTCATATATTACCTCTATATTAGACTCATTTATATTTTTCTTATTCTCTATCAAATTAATATCTCCTTCTTTCGTAGCACTTAAAACTACTTCCTTCCTTTCCCTCCACGAAGTAAAGTGCAAATCTATTTTATCATTTATAACTACATCATATCTCCAAGATCCCGTAGAGACATTTTTTTTGTACTTTACAAACTTAATTTCTCTTATTTCTTCTTTATCTTGTAACTCCACTTTTTCTTTTATATATTCTACTATTCTTTCTTGATCTTTTCTTATTTTTCCTTTATCTTCTCCAGTCTCATAGTTAAAAGCAAATACTATTATTATTATAAAAAAAGCTACAATTCCCAATATTATTCTTAGTATTACCGATAGCATATCTTTCATTTTATTATCCTACCTTATAAAGTTATTTTGTTTATTATAACATATATTTATTCAAAAAAAATAGAGTTATTATACCTCTATCAACAACATAAAAAGAACCGATAACTTAATATCGGTTCTCTTTATTTTACTTATAGTGTTTTTTAAAATGGGCTATTGCTGCCGCAAAATCTTCAACCACGTGAGTAGCCTTATCTTTTACGTCCTCTGGAGCACGGTCCATACAGTACGAAATATCAGCACTTTCAAACATATCCACGTCATTACCTGAATCTCCTAAAGCAATAACACGATCGTATCCTGATTTAATCGTTTCTATTCCACTTGCTTTAGAAATATTTTTTGCTGTTATTTCCATACGAGTTGAACCAGATTTGAAGATTTCTACTTCTGGAAATTTCTCCTTCATATCTATGTAGAATCTTTCTAGATCTTCAGCTTTTGGACGAACATTTATTTTATAAATAGTTTTTCCTTTTAGATAAGGGAAGGGATCTTCTTCACAAATAAGTTCCATATTCCAAAGTCTTTCTACCTTTTCATGTTGAAAATTCCCAATACGTTGATTTCCATCTAAAGCATCAAAAATCAATTTTGCATTTTTTAAGTATTCAAAAATTTCTCCTACCACATTTTCTGGTATATGTTTTTCGAATAATACTTTATCTTTTTGAGTTATTATTGCTCCATTAAAACCTATCATATGTGTTACATCAAGGTTGTTTTGATCTTCCACATATTTTATTTCAGTTATAGATCTTCCTGTTGCAACTGAGAAATCACCATATTTTTTTGCGATATGGTACGCTTTTAAATCATCTTCTGCTACTGACACAGAATTTTTAACAAAAGTACCATCTAAGTCTGTAACAAATAGATTTTTCATAAGAATTACTCCTCCATACCAAGCATATCTTGGATTTCCATTTTTAATACATTAGCATGAGCTCCGTAAATTGATTGCATTTGCATATCACTTTCCGCAAATCCCATAGCTCCTAATTTCTTAGTAATAGTATTTTGATCAACTAGGCTCTTATCTTTAACATTAATTCTTAGTCTAGTAATACATGCATCAACTGCTTCAATATTATCTGGACCACCATGAGCTTTAACAAGAGCTACTGCTTGCTTATGAATACCTTCCTTAGTTTTAGGAACAGTCTCCATAACTTCATCGCTTGAAGCTTCTTCAACTTTAGCTTCTTTAGTTTCTTTACCTATAGTTGCAATTTCAACTCCGTATTTAGCACGAGCTTCGTTTTTATTAGATAAACGAACTTCATCACTATCTTCACGACCAGGTGTTTTAAGGTCAAACTTAACAATCATAAATCTGAATACAACATAGTAGATAAAGAAGTAAACTATACCTACAAGTGGTACTAACCACCATTTTGTTTTTGGTCCTTGAAGAACACCGTAGATAACCCAGTTAATGAATCCGTGTCCTGTTGGAGTAGCAACCCCAGCACCTAACATGTGCATTACGAACAATGCTGAACCAGCTAAGAATGCGTGCACGATGTAAAGGATTGGTGCTACGAATAAGAATGTGAATTCGATTGGTTCAGTAATACCTGTTAAGAATGAAGTACCAGCTGCTGCGAATAATAATGAACCTACAACTTTACGTTTTTTCTCGTCAGCTGTTTTGTACATTGCATAAGCTGCACCAGAAAGACCGAACATGAAGTAAACGAATTTACCACCATTGAAACGAGTGATATTTGGATCAACGTGTTTGATGTTTGGATCAGCAAGAGATGCTAAGTAAGCGTTGATTGTACCAACAACACGTTTTCCGCCAATTTCCCAAGCTCCACCTAATTCTGTAGTACGAACCGGCCAGTTTAGACCATGGTGAAGACCGAATGGAAGTAAAGCACGCTCTAGTAAACCGTATAAGAACGTTCCTATTGGACCCGATTTAAGAATAAATACAGAAAGTACACTGATACCTTTTTGGATTGGAGGCCAAACGAAGAATAATCCACTTGCTACTGCCGCCATAACTACCATAGTTGCTATCGGTACAAAACGTGGTCCACTGAAGAATCCAACTACTGTTGGAAGTTGCACTTTAACTGCCCACTTATGAACGAAGTAAACAACAATACCTACTATAATACCTCCGAATACACTAAGGTCCATAGTTTGAATACCTAAAACTTTAGTCTGCATGGCATTAGATAATGCTAATTTTGCATCGTTACTTGACATTTTTGATGTATCAACTAATTTTCCACTGAATTTTAATAGGAAGTTTAGTATGTAATGTAACACCATAAAACCTAATAAACCTGATAGAGCTGCTGAACCTTTTTCACGTTTAGCTAGACCTACCGCTACACCTACCGCAAAAATTATAGGAAGATTGTCAAAAGCTGTATCTCCTAATGCGATAAAGAATTTCATAATAAACTGCACTACTGAATTGTTTAGTGCAGGGAACATTTTTAATGTATTAGTATTACTAAACGCAGTACCAATACCTTTAATAATACCTGCACCCGGAAGTACAGATACTGGTAATAAGAACGAACGTCCGAATTGCTCGAAAGCAGAAACGAATTTATTTTTTTTCTTTGCCATTACCTTTCTCCTTCTATATTTTAATTTTACTACATTATAACAGAACTAAACTTATATTTTCAAATATTGCTTAAAAATTTCTTAATTTGTAAAATTTTACTTTTAAAGTAAAATTTTACTATCTTTATAAATCAGCTATGTAATCACTTTCTTTTTTATTAGTTTTATGGTATTATACATTATATTATTTATTCAAAATAAATTTTTTAGTAAATTTTACTCTAAGAGGTATTCTATGTTTTTTGAAAATTTGAAAGAAAACTATGATAAGTTATCTATATCTGAACAGCAAGTTATAGATTTTGTAATGAAACAACCTGCTGTTGAAACAACTACATTAAAAAAAATTAAACAAGAGGTTCTAGTATCTTCTTCTACTGTTATTAGGGCATGTAAGAAGCTTGGTTATAACACTTTTAACGACTTACGTTATGATATTAGACTAAGTAAAGAATTAGAAAAGAGCAAAGAGGCAACTCTGTCATCTAATTTTAACCAGTTAAAAGATCAGCTAACTATCGAATTTAACCGTACTATGTCTATTTTAAATCAAGAGGATTTTGATAGTTTTGCTGAAACAATAGTAAATGCTAGAAGAATTTTTTGTATTGGTAGTGGATCTAGTTATATGGTAGTAGCTGATTTTAATAGAAAGCTTAAGTTAGTTGACTTATGGGCAAATGACTACTTTGAATTGTATAGTATCCAAAGGATTCCTGAAATTTCTACAGATAAAGATGTAATAATCACATTCTCCCTAGGTGGTGCTTCTAAAGAAATAAATGAAAGTATTTTATCTGCAAAACAAAATGGTACTAAGGTTTTAGCCGTTACTAGTTTAACCGCTAGTCCTTTAGCTAAAATTAGTGATCAGGTTATTAATATTTATGATGCTCCAAAAGCTAGAAAGAAAATTCGTTCACGACTAATGTTAAACGTTGTTGCTATTATACTTTTTGAAATTATAGTAAGTAAGCTTAATAATAAATAAAGAGCTTTGAGATATTTTTTCTCAAAGCTCTTTTGGTTTTTAGTATATATTAGATATTATTTTCTAGTTTTTTTATTTTTTACTTTGTTTTTTGGAACTCTTTTTGATGTACCGATATTCCAAACTGTTTCTTCTTGAGAAGCTATTTCTTTATATATATTGGAATTTGCTTTAGTATTTTTAGTAGTTTTTTTACTTTCTTCTTTTTTAGGTGATGGTTTTGAACCTAATCCGTAAACTGATGAGTAGACAGGAGATGGTTTAAACTTACCAACACTTCTTGAGTTAGGTGTTATTGTACTTGTTTCCATCATAGTATTTACTACAGATTTTTTAGGAACATTTGCTGTACTTGTAGAGTATTTTTCAAAAATAGCATCAAGTATTTTTTGATTTTTCTCTATTTTCTCTTTGCTTACTGGTCTATATCCTCTGTCAATAGTTTTATATTCACCTAATGCAGTTCCTTTATCACTATCAAAGTAGCTATAAACGTCTTCAGTATAAAGTTTTTCAGTGTATTCAATTCCAGTAGTTTCTTCTACTTCCTCAGTTTGAGTTACTGGTTCAACCTCTTCTGCTTTTTGAACTGGCTTAACATCTTCTTCAGTAGTATTAGCTCTTTCTCTTACTGCTTCTTGACGTTTTTCAACAACTTCATAAGGAACTGTTTTTTCTTCTGTAAATTTATCAACATCATTAGCTACATGTTGTTGTTTTTTACTTGTTGTAATATCTTTTAGTAAACTATCGATATTTACATTATCAGTATTTTCTTCTAGATAGTTTTGTTCTTCTAATTCAACTATCTCTCCTTCATCTAAATGATAGTCACTATAACCTTCTAATCTATCTTTCTTAGGTTCTTTAATTTCATCATATTCTTCTACTTCGATATCTTCTATCTTAGCTACTTCTTCAACTAAATCTACCTCGTCTTCTTCTTTTTCTTCAAGGTTTTCAAGTTTTTCTTTTTCTTGTTTTATTTCTTCAAGGTTAGAATTTAACTCTTCTATTTCTTTAGTTGTTTCATCTTTCTCATCTTCTATCTCGATATTTTCTGATTCAATAAGTTCATCTAAAGTAACATTTTCTTTCTCATCACTTAGATCAGCATCTTTATAATTAGTAGTAGTTTCTACTTCTTCTACCTCTTCTTTATTGCGAGATTCCACACTAGTTTTTCTAGTAGTTCTATCTATATCATCTTCGAAAAGTTCTTCATTTCCACCAAGTATATCATTAACACTTGTGTATTTTACTCTTTCACGACGTTCTGCACCAGATTTTACTTCTCTAACTTCAAACTCTGGAACTTCTTTTATTTTAGCTTGATTTTCTTTTTGTTCAATATTTTCAAAAATATCATCAAGTTCTTTATTTTGTTGATAAAGAGGATTATCTTTTTCTATTTTATCTTCTTTTCTTTCTAATTTATTGAATTCACTATCAAGTTTTTGTCGTTCTTCTTTGTGTTTAGACTCACGTTGTTCTACTTCTTCTTGTTCTTTTTGTCTTTCACGATAAACGCTAGCTACTTCTTCTTTTAGTGCAGTATTATCTCTTCCTAAAATAACTTCTTTTTCTAAATCATCAATCTTATGATCTTGTTTTAATCGTTTTGTTCTAACTGCAGCTAATGTAGGGTGAGTTCTACGACCAGATTTGTCTCCAAAAATATCAACATCTTTTAGCTCTACATTTTCTACACCTAATTTTTTAAGTGTTGTAGCTAAATCAGGCGCTACTTCTTCTGTTGTTTCTTTAGTTTCTTTTTCTTCGAATTCTTCTAAATCTATTTCTTCAAATCCTTTGTGTTCTTCTTCGAAATAGTCATCTTGATATTCAATTACTAGTTCATCATCTTCTTGATGTTTGTTAGTATTTTCTTTTACGAAAAGCTCTTCCTCTTCTTCATCTTCATAATACTCATCAAGCGAACGATCTAATTCTTCTTGCTCTATTTCTTCATCACTTACATTAAAGAATTTATCTTTAAGTTTACTAAAGAATCCTGTACTTTTTTGTTCTTTTGGCTTCTCTTCTTCAGAATCATATAATTCAGTATTTCTTTCTTGACGCTCTCTTTTTTGTCTTTCGAAATACGTTTTGTAGTCTTCTGCTTCGTCATCCTCTTCTTCAAAAAATTCTTCTTCGTAGTTATCTTCCTCTTCTATAGATTCTTCTACTCTATTATCATTTTTTCTAGTTTTAAATAAATCTTTTATTTTAGAAAAGACGCCAACTTCTTTAGCTGATTTATCTTCACTGAATTCCTCTTCTTCATCATCGAATTCAATATCAAACTCGCTTGATACATCTTCAACTTCTAAATCATAGTCGACATTATCTTCTTCAACTTCTTTTTTAATTTCTTCTTTTTCTTTTTTATGAGAATACTCAATATCGAACTCTTCATCATCTGTATAGTCTGTATACTTAGCGACTTTTTTATTTTCTTTTTTTGAGTTCTTTTCTACTTTTTCCTCTTCTTCACGGAAAATTTCTTCTTCATCTTCTTCTAAAAACCATTTTTTCCAATTTACCATACTTTATACCACCTACTACTAAAATATTATTTTAAATTTAAATCTTTAAATTTAGTTCCAACTTCAACATCATTATCTAACACTAAAATACCTCTTGCTTCTTCTTGTGGCAATCCTAGTTCACGTTTTGAACATAACATTCCATTTGATTCTACACCACGAAGTTTTGATTTTTTAATAAGTAATCCACTAGGCATCATAGCTCCTATTAGTGATACAACAACTTTTTGGCCTGCTTCTACATTTGGTGCACCACAAACGATTTGCAATACTTCATCCTCACTAACTTTAACAGTTGTTACTTTTAACTTGTCTGCGTCAGGATGTTTTTCACATGTTAATACTTCACCAACTACAAAGTAATCATCATTGTTTCCTTCTAAATCGATTTTAATTCCATTTTTTTCTAATCTTTTTTCTAGAACTTCTTTTTGTTCTTCTGTTAATTCAATACTTCCTTCACCTTGAAGTTTTAAATTCTCTACATTAAAAATATTTAATCCTACTAAATGACCATTCTCATCTTTAATAAGTGTTATATTTTTTTTATCTTCATATGTAACATTTTCACTATCATTGATAGTTATTAATAATGTTTCACCTAACATTTTTTTATTGTAAAAAAATAACATAATTAACTACTCCTAAAAATTTATTATATATTATTCAACAAATATGAAGTAACTTTCTAATTTATTACCATCATATTTAAAAGTAATAGTTGTTATTGGTACTAAACCTTCCGCAAAAAAATGAACCATTACCTTTTGTAAAATTTCTAATCCTTTTTTATTTTTTATGTCAGCTATTATCAAAGTATCTTGATGTGGCAACCCTACATAAAAGTCTGAACCTATTTTTTCATAAAAGTAATTTAATACTTTCTCATCCAAAATACGAGCCCCATCATAGCCATCTTTAGCATTTAAAAAATAAAAATCATTCCCCTGAACACTATCTTTATTATACTTCAATGATAATTTTTCTAAATTACCTTTAGCAAAATCAAAGAGTTCTTTATCTGAAATAAGTAACTGTTCAGTAACTTTCCTATCTAAAAATTTATAGCCATTTTCAAAATCATATACTAAATAAATATCTGTTTCATTAGTATGATTAAGCTTTATTAAGTTTTGTGTATTATCTTTATTAAAGCTAGTAGACCTTACTACAGGAAAAACACGTTCTAACAAATCTTCTTTATTTAAATTTGATGTCGAAATTTTTTCCTGGGCTTCAAAATTAGACACTATGTAATAAATAAACTCATCAATTTTCTTATCACTAAGACTATTTTTTTTATTTCCTAATTTTTTTACAAAACTATCAATATCTATTTTCGCTTTACTATTTTTGTATTCTAATATAAAAATACTACTATCATCTTCTTTTTTTTCATGAATTTTTAATGTTGGTAGTTTTTCTATAATTTTTTCAAAAATATAATCTCTAGTATATGACATACTGCCTCCTTTAGTGCATAATATGACAACTTAATTATAACATATATCTTCTACATCTATCAACACTAATTCCTTAATAAAACGTATTATTTATTAAAAGTCCAAATTTAATATTTAATTGCTTATTTTTTGATATTTTGCTATAATTTAATTATTATTTTTAGGAGAAAATTTATGTCTGCTGAAGAACAAAAACGAGCCGAATTAAAATTAAAATATAAAAATTGGATAAAAAAAAATAAGACTAGATTGTTTGCCTTTAGCATTATCTATCTTATTATACTTTTATTAAATTTTATAATTTTTAAAAATAATAAAATAACTATTTTATCCTCATTATTATTTTTTACATATACAGTCTATACACTGACTTTAATTTGGTTTATAAATAATAAACTAATCACAAAAGTCGATAGTATTGATTTCAAAAATTAAAAACCACTAAACATAATGTTTAGTGGTTTTTTTCTCTTTTTTAAAAATATGCTATGTTAATGTTATTAAACAAAGACTACCGACATTTTTAAAAATCGTCAGTAGCCTGAGTTTTTGTGCTTACTCTTTAGTTTTAAGCTGATAAATACCTACACAAGCAAGAGCTATACCAAGCATTGTAAAGCCTGATTTCATATCAAGTTCGCCTAATAAAGAACTTACAACAACAGCAATACCCATTGCAGTAGGTACAGCCTTCAAGATAATATTAAGTAAGTAAGGAGCACCTTTACGTCTATTTTCAGGAATCGACTTAGCATTCATAAGCTCTTCTACGGATACACCAAAGATCTCTGCAATTTTGGGTATTGTTGCCGTATCTGGAAAAGCAATATTTCTTTCCCACTTTGAAACAGCTTTATCGGTTATGTTAAGCATATCAGCCAAATCTTTTTGAGTCATTCCTTTTTCTTTTCTGAGTGCACAAATAATATCACCCATAGATTTGTTTGTCATATGGCATTCTCCTTTGCAATTTTATTGTTATACTTATTGTAGCTGTATTCTCCAAAGGAGTAAACCGAAGTATGGTAGAGTTTACTAAACCGGAGGTTTATCTTCGCTAGAATCTTATGATTATATATATTTTATCATGCAAAATTAAATAAATCCAACATAGACCTATTTTCTAAAAGTACCAGCTTAATGATACGATTTTAAAAATTAAAAAAGCACTAAACATATTGTTTAGCGCTTTTTTTCTCTTTTTTTAAATTAAGCTTCTTTTGCTTCTAGAGCTTCTTCTTCGTCTTCTTTACCAATTTTGTCAAGAGCCATCATGTTTTCAAGTGGTTTACCAATTGCGAACATTAATACCCCTAGAACACCCATGATAATTGCGATTACACCTAATACTTTTTCGTAACCCCAAGTAGCTGTCCATCCAACTGTTTTACCACTTATCCAAGATGAAACTACATATGTGAAGTACCAAATCGCCATAGACATGGCTGCGTATTTTTTAGGTAGTAATTTACTGAATAATGCCATACCGATTGGAGATACAAGTAATTCCCCAACTGTTAGTACGAAGTATCCACCTAATACGTACCAAATGCTCATTCTTACTGAACCATCAACTACTCCTCCTAATGAACGTAGACCAAGTACGAAACATCCAAATCCAAGACCTGTTAGAACCATACCCCATCCCATCTTAGTAGCAACACGCCAGTCATTTTTTTTCTCAGCCAGTTTCATCCAGTACCATCCGAATGCCGGTGCAAGAACGATACATAAGAATCCATTAAATGATACTAGCCATGTGATTGGCATTTTATAACCAAATACATTTAAGTCAACTAGTTCGTCTGTCATAAGAGTAACTGTTGTTTGTGTTTGGAAGTACGCTGACCAGAAGATACAAGAGAATGCGAAAATAACAGCTGCAGCATATGCACGTCCTTTTTCGTATTTAGATGGTTTTAAGTCTGCTTTATTTTCTTCAGCAGTTTCGTGTTTATTTTTACCAACTGGATATCTACCATGATCTCCTAATAATTTGTTTTTACCAAATGTAAATATTAAGAATGTAATGAATAGACAGATAGACACCATTAAGAACGCAGGACTAAATCCGTATTTAATGATTTCTCCATTCGCATCTTTTGTAGCTCCCCACTCTTGGAAGATAAGTCCCCCAATGATTGGTCCAAGTAAACTACCGATGTTAACGAACATGTAGAATAAACTAAATGCAGCATCTTTCATCGTTACTTGTTTATCATCGTAAAGTTCTCCAACCATTGCAGAAATGTTACCACGATAGAATGCACCTGCGATAGAGTTAATAATAACCCCTATTAAGAATACATAAAAACGCCCATTAGCGAATGCTGTAAATAAAGAACCAATAGCATTGAATAAAATCCCGTATTGGATCGCACGTTGCATACCGATGTATTTATCTGTTAAGTATGCTCCTAGTAATGGTAATAATGATGCCACAGTACCTAAGTATGCCATCATATCCCCTGCGAATTGCTTACTCAATCCTAATCCACCTTGTTCTACTGTATAAGTATAGAATAAAACCAGGAATCCTGATGTAGCATAAGATGCATAACTTTGAATAGCAATCATTGTGTTCATAAGCCACAGCCCGGCAGGGTGCTTAAGAGTTTTGTCTTTTTGTTTGCTCATATTGTTTATATTTCCTTTCATTTTTTTTACAGCTATATTATAACATGAATATGATTCCAAAACAATAAATATTTAAAATAATTCATTATATTTTTAAATATTGATATATATGAAAATATTTAAAAATAAGTTGTGACTATATCAAGCTATGATTACCAAGAATAAAAAAATAAATTTTTTAATTTTTAAAAAATCATAAAAAAATATTTTAATTAATAGTTTTACATCTTACAATCCTTTTTAAATTATGTTTTCATATTTTTTCGTTATTTTCGTAAGTTTTTCTTACATAAAAAATTTTTTTATGCTATAATCACTTGTACCAAAAAATTGAAAGGAGTTTACATGGCAATTAAAAGAAACTCAAAATTATTTCTAGTTCTATTTTTAGGAACTTTATCCGCTTTTGGACCGTTTGTTACAGATTTATACTTACCCGCACTACCATTAATGAGCAATTACTTTAGTGCGAGTACATCAACTATTCAATTAACACTTACAGGTAGTATGGTTGGCCTTGCTTTAGGTCAATTACTAATTGGACCTATAAGTGATAAACTTGGTCGTAAAAAACCATTAGTAATCAGTCTTATTGTTTATTTAATTAGTACAGTAGCTATAATTATTTTACCTAATATATACGCAATGATTATCTTGCGATTTATCCAAGGAATTTCATCTGCAGGTGCTGTAGTAATATCAAGAGCTGTATCAACTGACTTATATAAAGGTCGAGAAATGGCGCAATTTTTTGCTTTATTAATGGCAGTAAATGGGCTTGCTCCAATTCTTTCACCTGTGCTAGGAAGTCTACTTCTCGAATTTACTGATTGGCGAGGAATTTTTATAGCTCTTGCGATTATCGGTATTATTATTATAATTGCCTCTCTAAAATTCCATGAATCTCTAGCTGAGCAAAAGAGACTAAATGTACCTATCACTAAAACATATCATTCTATAGTTTTAGTTTCACAAAATAAACTTTTCACAGCTCTAGTATTTATTCAAGGTTTTGCTTTAGCTGCAATGTTTGCTTATATAGCAGCATCTCCGTTTATTTTACAAACACACTATAATTTATCAGCTATTAGTTATAGTATATGTTTCGGGTTAAATGGATTCGCAATAGTATTAGGTAGCAAAATTTCTGGTAGATTTAATGAGAAGAAAGGCATTAAGTTTGGATTAACAATGATGCTTATTATTAGTATTTACCTTGCTTTTGTATTATCACTAATGTTACCATTCCTATTTGTTGAAGTTGGATTCTTCTTACTATTATTAGGACTTGGGCTAATACTTCCTGCAGGATCAGCACTTGCTATGGGATTAGAACGTAAACGTGCAGGTAGTGCCTCAGCACTATTTGGTTTTCTTCCATTCTTTTTAGGTGGAATTGTATCACCGTTAGTAGGAATCGGAAATATCTTCTACTCTAGTTCAATAGCTATCGTTATTTGTTGCGTTATACCATTTGTAATATATAAAGTAATAGAGAAAAAATTATAGCAATAGAGTTTTGTAGTTTAAATTCTACAAAACTCTTTTTAAGTATAAAAAAAAGGTTTAAGAATTAATCTTAAACCTTAATTATTTATCTTATCTTCTTACACCCCAAGCTGATAATCCTTGTGCATTGTAGGCTTTAACAGCTGAGTTAATTTGGTCTTTAACTGTTGCAGTTGATCCCCATCCAGGCATTGTTTGGAATAATCCACTAGCACCTGATGCGTTTCTTGCGTATACTTGACCATTTGATTCACGAGCAATGATTCTTTCCCAAGTAGAAGCTGATACACCTGTACGACGAGCCATTTCTTGAGCTGCCGCTGTACCTGCCGCTCCTGCAGTGTTACCATTTGATAATACTAATCCACCTGTTGATTGAGAATATGAATATTGCGGTGTATATGAGCTTTGTGCTGTATAACTACTTGATGCCGCATTAGAATAAGAAGTTGCTGGAGTTGAAATTGTTCCTGCTCCTGTAGTTGCTGTTTCAGTTGATGTTGAAGCAACTGCTTGTTGAGCTCCTTCACGTTGTTTTGTTCCAACTACTACTACTTTAGCTGTTGGTTCAGTAATAACTTTTTCAGAAACTACTTCTTTAGAAACTTCTTTTCCATCTTCGTGTACTACACTGTAAGTAACTTCTTTTTCACCGTCTTGACCTTCAGTTTTAGTAAACACTTCATCTACATATTTAGTATCATCTTTTTCTTCTTTAGTTTCAAATTTAATTGCTTCTTTTACTGTTTGAGTTGTTTTACCAACACGAGCAATTTTAATAGTATCAACTTCTGCTACTTCTGCTTTAAGACCAGGAGTTACTTTATCTTCTGCTCCTACAGTAATGTTTAATTCTTTAAGAATATCTTCAACTTTTTTGTAAGTTGTTTTTCTAACTGTTGTTGTTTCACCATCTTGGATTGTGATTTCACGAGCTTTGTAAATACGGATATCTTCTCCACCATTTACTTTTGTGTCTAATCCTGGTTCAACACGATCATCTGCATTATAGCTGATATTGTTTGCTGCAAGAATTTCTCTTACTGTTCCTTTTTTAGCTTTTACATCTATTTTTGTATTATCAGAAAGAGTTACCGCGAATGCTGAATGACCTGTGTACTCTTCTGCTATCATAAATGCTCCTGATAATAAAACTCCTGATGCCGCTGCTGCTGTAATTACTTTTCCGAATTTCATATAAATTAATCATTCTCCTTTTGTTTTATTTTGAACAATTTACAAGCATTATTAAATGTTTGCTCTGTTAGCTGTTCATAGCTCATTTCTTTTAAGTCTGCTATTTCTTGCGCTACATAGTGCACATAAGCAGGTTCATTTCGCTTTCCTCTATATGGTGTTGGCGTTAAATATGGACAATCTGTTTCGATTAAAAGTCTATCTAATGGACAAGCTTTCGCTACTTCTTTAGGTGTCTTAGCATTTTTAAATGTTACTGGACCTCCTAATGAAATGTGAAAGTTTTCTTTAAGCATGATATTCATACTTTCTACCGAACCAGAAAAACTATGCATTATTCCACCTACTTCACTAGCTTTTTCTTCTTTAAGTATTTCAATAGTGTCTGCCATTGCATCTCTTGTATGAATTACAACTGGTTTCCCTACTTCTTTAGCTAGTGCAATCTGCTTTCTAAATACTTTTTTTTGAATATCTTTTGGACTTTTATCCCAGTGATAATCTAATCCAATTTCTCCAATAGCTACCACTTTATCATTCGTAAGAGCAATTCGTTTTATCATTTCGTATTTTTCATCTGTAAAATCAATCGCTTCTACTGGATGCCAGCCAATTGTTAAATATAAAAAGTCATATTTAGATGTAATTTCTAATGCTTTTTCTATACTTTTATCATCAAAGCCTACTATATTTATTAATTTTACTCCCGCTTCTTTAGCGCGAGCTATAGTATCTTCTAAATCTTCTAAATAAGCATCATCATTTAAATGCGCATGTGTATCAAATAACATAGTACGCCTCCTTCACATTTCCTATTATAACAAAAAAAAATTTCATTAAAATATCTAAACTATTTCAATTACGTTACAATCCCTTTGTCATTTCTTTACAAAGAAATACTCTTTTAAAGCCGATAGTGATAGCCATCGCATTGTATCTGTTTACATAAAATATTTAGTATTTTAAAACAATAAAAAGAACCTAGATTTCTCTAGATCCTTTCATTAATATTCATATATATTATGCTGTAATGTCTATTATTTGTGCACCAACTAGTTCTTCTAATACTTCTGGTTTCACTTCTACTTGATGACCAACTTTCCCAGCTGATACAACAATTGTTTCTACATCTTTACATTTCTCATCTACAAAAGTAGGGAATAATTTTTTCATTGCAAATGGAGAACATCCACCCTTAACATAACCAGTGATTTTTGTTAAATCTTTTAATGGTAACATAGACAGTGATTTTACACCCGCAGCTTTTGCTAATTTCTTGAAATTAATACTATCTTCACTCATTAAAACACCAACTACATAAGTACCTTTACCATCAGTAGTCATAATTGTTTTAAACACTTGATTATGATCTTTACCTATAATGTCTGCTACTCCTACCCCTGTTTTTGCTGCATCACTACTAGCATCAAACTCAAAGTGATTATACTCAACATTATGATCATCTAAAAATCTCATAGCATTTGTTTTTATTTCTTTTTTCTTAGACATAAAATACCTCTTTCTTTACCCTTATCAGTAATATAACTATATTTTACTCCAAACTTTTTGCTCTGTCAAAACTTTTTGAAAATATTCTTTTGTGTTTTCTGAAAATTTCATGAATCACCAATTTCTAAACAAACTGTACACAAACCGCTTCAGGAACTTCAACATCTTTTTCTACACAGTCTAGTTTCCCAGTAGTTTTATCTACTTTATAAACAGTTATAGTACCACTTGTTTCATTAGTAGCTATAGCTAATGTATTATCTTTATTTAGATTGAAATCGCGTGGATCTTTCCCAAATGTACTTATCGTTTGAATTTGTTCTAAGTAATCACCTTTATCTTCAAAAACAACTATAGCATCTTGACCTCTATTAGATACGTAAATGTATTTATTGTCATTAGAGATTTTTATTGCACTACCTTTATTTTCACCATTAAAGTCACTTGGTAGTGTTGGATAATATTTTGGATTAGATAATTTACCTTTACCATCATAATCAAAAGAAATTACTTCACTAGTTAATTCAGTCATAACAAAAGCTTTTTTATTATCGCTAGTAAACACTATATGGCGAACTCCACTACCTGCTTTTACTTTAAAGTTTTCAACTTTTGTTAGTATACCCTTATTTAGTTTATAAGTTGTAACTTCATCAGTTCCTAAATCACAAGTAAAAACATATTCTCCGTCCGGTGTAAAACCTGAAAAATGAACATGTGGTTTCTCTTGACGAGGATGAACACTACTTCCTTCATGAGCGTCAGTAGATAACAGCTCACCTAACTCACCATTTTGTAATATAGAATAACTATCTACAGTTCCTGTGTGATAATTTGCTGATAAAAGATATTTATTATCTTTACTTACTTCTACATAACATGGTGGATTACCCTCTTTACTGACCGATGTTAATAGTTCTAAGCTACCATCTTCTTTTACTTTAAAACTTGACACCGCACCTTTATCTTCTATTTTCGAAACACTATATAAAGACTTATTATTATTTGAAAATGCTAGATATGTTGGATTATCAACTTTAGCAACCGCCTCAACACCACTAACTTTTCCTTCTTCAGATAATTCTACTTTGTATATTCCTTGGCTGTCTTTTTTTGTATATGTACCTATATAAGCTCTGCTCATTACTATACCTCCTTAACTAATTACTACTTTATTATATCATCTATTTCGATTAATTAGATAAAATATACTTTTCTTTATAGTTTATACATTTTCATTTATAATTTTTAAGAAGAAAATAAAGTATTAAGAAAATATTCTATCACATGGAAAATATAGTTTTACTTATAGGATATTCCTTGATATAATAGAGTATATTTATAAGTAAATTTTAGGAGGATAACTGTGAAACACGAATTTATACTAGTTCTTGATTTTGGTAGTCAGTACAACCAACTTATTACACGTCGTGTACGTGAACTTGGTGTTTACTCTGAACTACATGATAACGAGATTTCTATTGATGAGATTAAAAAAATGAATCCAAAAGGAATTATTCTTTCAGGAGGACCAAACTCTGTTTATGAAGAAAATTCACTTACAATAGATGATGAAATCTTTAACTTAGGTATTCCAGTATTAGGTATCTGTTACGGAATGCAACTTATGCAACATAAATTAGGAGGAAAAGTTGAATCTGCAACAAGTAGAGAATACGGTGCTCATAATATTGATGTAACTCCAGGAGCTAGATTATTCGAAGGTACTCCTACTACTCAACAAGTATTAATGAGTCACTCTGACAAAGTTGTTGAACTGGCTGAAGGATTCAAAGTAGTAGCTACTAGTGATAACTGTCCTATCGCTGCTGCAGAAAATGTAGAAAAAGACTTCTACTGCTTCCAATTCCACCCAGAAGTTCGTCACTCAGAATTTGGATACGACTTACTTAAAAACTTTATAAGAAACGTATGTAAATGTACTGATAACTGGACTATCCAAAACTTTATCGATGAAAAAATTGAAGAAATTCGTGCAGAAGTTGGAGATCAAAAAGTTCTATGTGCCCTATCAGGAGGAGTAGATTCTTCTGTAGTAGCTGCATTATTAGACAAAGCTATCGGAGATCAACTAATCTGTATGTTTATCGATCACGGTTTACTTCGTAAAGGTGAAGCTGAAGGTGTTATGAATACATTCAGTAAAGAAATCGAAGGTGGATTCAATATGAACCTTATTAAAGTAGATGCAAAAGAAAGATTCCTTGGAAAACTTAAAGGTGTAAGTGATCCAGAGAAAAAACGTAAAATCATCGGTAACGAGTTCGTATATGTATTTGATGAAGAATGTGCGAAATTACACGACGTTCCATTCCTAGCACAAGGGACTCTTTACACAGATGTTATAGAATCTGGAACTAAAAATGCACAAACTATCAAATCTCACCACAATGTTGGTGGACTACCAGAAGATATGCGTTTTTCACTTATCGAGCCTCTTAACACATTGTTCAAAGATGAAGTTCGTGCATTAGGAGAAGCTCTAGGTCTTCCTCATGAAATAGTTTGGCGTCAACCATTCCCAGGTCCAGGACTAGGTATCCGTGTTCTTGGAGAAGTAACAGAAGAAAAACTTCAAATCGTGCGCGATAGTGACTTTATCCTACGTGATGTTATTGCTAAACGCGGTTTAGAAGGAGAAATCTGGCAATACTTCACATGTCTTCCTGATATCCGTTCAGTAGGAGTTATGGGAGATGTTCGTACTTACGATTACACTGTTGCAGTTCGTGCTGTAACAAGTATTGATGGTATGACTGCAAGCTGGGCGCATATCCCATTTGAAGTGCTTGAAGAAATCTCAGCACGTATCGTAAACGAAGTAGCACACGTTAACCGCGTAGTCTACGACATTACAAGTAAGCCACCAGCTACTATTGAGTGGGAATAGAAAGATTGAAAAACTTATGAAGACATCGATAAAGGGGCTGTTAAGGGACAATTTAATATGGATATATTTTTTAGGGATCGGATTATTATTTGCAGGACAGGTTATTTCAAGTTTCATCGATCCGTTTCCTCTTCCGAATTATTTCAATAATAATTTCAAATTTACATTTAATATATACGCTAATTTTTGGGGAATTTGGATTGCGTTTATTTTATTCTGTATAATTTTCAAGAAGAAGAACAAAGTAATTTTAAACTCTATTAAATATAACAGAGCTTGCAATAATTTTAAAATGTTGATATTAGGATTTTTGACAGGTTTTGTCCTGAATGGATTTTGTGCAACAGTTGCAATTTTACACGGGGATATTAAGCTTACTTTTTACAAGTTTGAAATAGTGAACCTAATTTTATTATTTATTGTAGTTTTCATTCAGTCTTCGAGCGAAGAATTGATTTTTAGAGGATTTATTTATCAAAGACTGAAAAATAGATATAAGAACACTGAATTTGCAATAATCATAAACTCAATATTGTTTGCATTACTTCACTTGGGAAATAATGGAATATCAGCTTTTGGATTTATAGATATACTACTTTCCGGTGTATTTTTTAGTTTAATGTTTTGTGCATTTGACAGTATTTGGCTTGTTATGGCATGTCATACAACATGGAACTTTACACAAAACATTCTATTAGGGTTACCAAATAGTGGAACAATATCTAAATATTCCCTTTTTATGATGGATGTAAATTCCGCAAAAAGCAGTTTTGCCTTTGATAAAAATTTTGGCTTGGAAGGGGCCGTGCTCTCAATAATACTAATGTTTACAGGGTGTATGATAATGTATATTTATTGCAAAATAAACAATAAGTTTGTCTTCAGACTGTGTAATTGCAGTGACGAAAATAAATGCAATATGGACAATTCAAGATTAAAAAAGGACTCGGTTCAATAAACTGGAAGGAATGCAATACAGATGATATTCTCGATGTATTGTTTAGATATTGATTTAGTTTGTTCGTCAGTAGCTAAAAGTAAATATTATGATATTTTAAATATAGATTCTGGCGTTCAGGATACAAAGATTCTATTAGAAGCAAATTATAAAGCTATAAAAAAACGCGAAAATATTTTAAAAATAATAGAAGACTTAAAGCCTAGGAATTATCCTGAAAGTTTTAATAAAATTAAAAATGCAATTATTGAAGATATCAATGGAGATTAAAAGCTCTATGAAGTACTTTTGAGGTATTTTGTTAAAAATATACCTATAAAATCAGTGAAATTTTGTAGTGGGTGCAAATGAAAGTCTTGTAAATGCTTATTTTATAATAGTTAGCAGGTTTTATATGAAGAGTGGGAATAATGCGGTGTAACTTAGAATTATTAGGAGTGTAACAACGACATAATTCTTAGGTACAGCGTATGCAACAAGAACTTTAATCTTAACGAACAAAGTGAGGAAAAGATTATTAGTTCTAACTGCTAACATAGTGAGATATAAAAACCCCTAATTTATAAGGGGTTTTATTTTAGTTATAACTAAAAAGGTAACTCAACCCGAGAAACCTTATTTTAACAGCATCTTTAAAGTTATATATAGACTTAAAACAACATAAAACACTTTGGATTGTCTCCAAAGTGTCTCCAAAATAAGCTAAAAGTGAAACCTACAAGTTGGATAAAATTTTCTTTCTTGTAGGTTTTGCTCTGTAAAATATAGTGCAGTATTAATCATCTATGGTATAATAAAAAAGTACAATAAATTATGGTAAGGAATAAGCATTAATGGCAAAAAAAGAAGTAAATACAGACCTTTGGGTTTATGATTTATTAAAAGAAGCGAAAATAAATCATAAGTTTACTGCACAAGGTAGTAATATAAAAGAAATTCACGAAGCATTGCAAACAGCGTCAAAGCGTGGAACTGGTAAAGTAGGATTTCCTGAATATGTAGGTGTAGTAAAAAATTTTTTAATAGTAATAGAAGATAAAGCTGATACGCATAAACATATAGATTTAACAGATAAAGAAATAATCAGTGAAGAAGTAGCTAGTGTTTGTGATTATGCAGTAAATGGTGCGTTGTTTTATGGGAAGCACCTTGCTAAAAACACAAGTTATAAAGAAATTATTGCTTTAGGGATTAGTGGTAATGAAAAAAATCATAAAATAACACCTATCTATATAGACGATAGAGGAAATTATAAAGTTCTTGATGATTTAGAAACTCTAATCTCATTCAGTGAGAAAAATATTGATGAATACTATACAAAAGAAATTTTAAAAGAGGACACTCAAAAAGAAAAAGAAACAGCAGAAATTTTGAAAGATGCTAGTGTTCTTCATGAAGATTTAAGAAATTACGGGAATTTAGAGGAGAAAAATAAGCCACTAGTTGTATCTGGAATACTTCTTGCACTTAGGGAGGTTGAGTATAAAAATTTCAGTATTGACAGTTTAATTGGAGATACACAAAAAACTGACGGTCAAAAAATATATGACGCTATTGAGGCAAACTTGGGGCGTGCAAATGTTTCGCCACAAGTTAAGAAAAATAAATTGCTAAGTCAATTTTCTATTATCCGTGATAATGTAAAAATTAATGAAGTAAATCCAAATTTAGGAAAGACGCCGTTAAAACATTTTGCAGAGTTTTTATACGAAAGTATTTATCATAGTATTAAGTATAACAATTCTTCTGAAGATTATCTTGGACGTTTTTACGGGGAGTTTATGTCTTATAGTGGAGGAGACGGGCAAAACTTAGGAATCGTACTAACTCCTAAACATATTACGGAACTGTTTTGTGATTTGTTAGATTTGAAACCAAGTGATAAAATACTTGATCCATGTTGTGGAACAGCAGGATTTTTAATTGCTGCTATGCACAATATGGTAAGCCAAACTGACGATGAAGGCAAAATCAAACACATTAAAAAACACCAACTTTTTGGAATCGAAGAACAATCTTATATGTTCACTATCGCTACTACTAATATGATTTTACGTGGTGATGGTAAGAGTAATTTAGAAAATGGGGACTTCTTAGCAGAAAATCCAGCACAACTTCAACTTAAAGGGTGCAATATAGGTATGATGAATCCTCCGTATTCAATGGGTTCTAAACAAAATCCTAATTTATATGAAATTAACTTCACAAGACATCTATTAGATTCGTTAGTAGAAGATGGAAAAGCTGCTATTATAGTTCCACAAAGTACTTTCACTGGAAAAACAAAAGACGAACAAAAAATAAAAGAAGAGATTTTAAAAAATCATACATTAGAAGGTGTTATCACTCTTAATAAAAATACTTTTTATGGTGTAGGAACTAATCCATGTATCGCCATCTTTACTGCGTATAATAAACACCCTAAAAATAAAGTTTGTAAATTTATAAATTTTGAAAATGATGGTTATATAGTGAGTAAACACGTTGGTCTTATTGATGATGGTTCACACAAAGATAAAAAACAACACTTACTTGATGTATGGTTTGGGAAAAATGAGGCGCCTACTAAGTTCTGCGTAGAAACAACAGTTGAAGCAACTGATGAATGGTTACATTCTTTCTATTATTTTAATGATGAAATTCCAAGCGAAGAAGATTTTAGAAAAACCATTGCTGACTACTTAACATTTGAAGTGAATATGATAACTCACGGTAGAGGTTATTTATTTGGCTTAGGTGAAAATATAGAAGAAGTTGAAGAGAAAAGAATACTAAAAGTAGCTGAAAGTGGGGAAGAATATGAGTAAGTTAACTTTAAATAATGTAGAATGGAAAGAGTTTTACTTTTCTGATATATTTGAACAAATTTATATTGCTCCATCTTCTGATTCAAATAAATTAGAAAAAGGGGAAGTAGTTTTCATCGGAAGAAGTTCAACTAATAACGGTCTTCAAGATTTTGTAGAAGTAAATGGTAAAAAAATAATAAAGGGTAACTGTATTACTATAAGTATGGTTGGTGAACCTAGGGCTTTTTATCAAGTATATGACTTTACTTGTAGCCAGAATATCTTAATTTTAAGAAATGATAAATATTTAAATAAAAATATTTCATTATATTTATCCTCACTAATAGATAATTATTTAAAAAGTAAGGGATATGGATATGGATATCCCGTTGGATTAAAAAGGGTTTTACGAAATAAATTATTACTCCCTATAACTTCTGATGGTTCTCCTAACTGGCAATTTATGGAAGATTACATCAAGCAAGAGATGAGAGAACAAAGTAAAAAGGTAGCTTCTTATTACGAAAATAAACTTATGAAGCTAGGTTTTGTACTACTCGACTTAGAAGTCGAATGGAAAGATTTTTGGATGGAAGATATTTTAGATATAAGCTCTGGAGTACGGCTAACAAAAGCAGACCAAGTTGGTGGGGATATGCCGTTTATAGGGGCTAGTGATGCAAATAATGGAGTTACTGAATTTGTTGGAAATACAAATAAAAGTCTAGATAGTAATGTGCTAGGAGTTAATTACAATGGTAGTGTTGTAGAGAATTTTTATCATTCATACGAGTGTATTTTCTCAGATGATGTTAAACGAGTAAAGTTTAAAGATAAAGAATACGGAGATGAATTTACATATTTGTTTTTAAAACAGATGATACTTTCACAAAAAAATAAATACCAGTATGGCTATAAATTTAATGCTAAAAGAATGAGTAGACAAAAAATAATGTTACCCATCGACAAAAACGGTGAACCTCATTGGGAATATATGAGCAACTTTGTTAAAAAACTTGAAAAAGAAAATATAGAGAAAACGCTTAATCATATATATATATATATATATAATGGCTAAAAAACTTGAAAATAAATATTTACTGAAAAACACTTTATGGAAAGAATTTTTTATCGAAGATATTTGTGAAATTAAATCAGGAAAAGATATTTACGAACGTGATAGAATTGAAGGACAGATACCGTACGTTACAGCAACAGCAAACAACAACGGTATAGGATATTTTATTTCTAACACTAATGCAACTCTGCAAGAAAAATGTATCTCGGTTAATCGTAACGGTTCGGTTGGATATTCATTTTATCATTCATACCCTGCACTTTTCGGAAATGATACTAGAAAATTAATTCCAAAATACGAAGATGCTCACGTAGCAAAATTCATCTCGTTTATGATTTCTAGTCAAAAAGAAAAATACGGCTATGGATATAAAATGGGAACAGCACGCTTGAAACGACAGAAAATATTACTACCGATAAATGAAGATGAATCTATAAATTATGAATTTATGAAAAAATATATAATAATACAAGAAATAATTTCTATATATTCAATTTTAGATTACTACAAACAAAATTAGCATTAACATAGTTAGTATTTCTTACTGAATTAACAAATTTAACATAGAGCCAATAAAAAAAGACAGGAGTACCATTCCTGTCTTTTTGTCTATGCTTAATTTGTTTGATTTGCTTATACACTAATTTTAAACTAATACTTTCTTTTTGTCAATTCCCTATAAAGATTACAAAAAATAATTTTACATATTAATTTTTTTATCAATAAAAATAAAAGTAAACACCCATTAACCCAATGATATAATCATTTTTAACAATATTTGATTTACATAAATGCAACTATTTTCAAATCTCTAATCCTAATTATACTTTACACTTTCAACGTAGTATTTAGATTTTTGGTTTCCGCCTTTATAATCTTTGTTGTTAAGTTTTAGAGTTATAGTTGAAATATTTGTCTTTGTCATCGCATCAAGAACATTTATTTTTATACTATCCCCTTCTACTTTCCACTTATCTTTTGCTTCAACTTCTTGTGGATATTTATTTGTTAAAGGCATTCCTACAAAGACAATTTTATCATCACCTTTGTAGTAGTGAATTTCATTTTTTATTGGATGTAATGGCGATTTTGCCGCTTCAACTTCATATTCGTTAAAATTTGGTCCTTTTAATAAACCTAACGCCTCATTCATAGTATAAGTTTTATCTGAATATTCATTGATAACATCTAGATAATCTTCTTTCGAAATGGTGAACAGTTCATCTCCATTAGGTGATTTCGATTTTTTTACTTTATCTTGTGTAATCCAAGCTAATAGATTCGTTTGTGTTTTTAGTCTTGATAAATCATTTCCTGAAATTGCCACTTTATTTATTAGCTTTTCTGCTTCTTTTAAGTCGTGAGCAGCTTTTTGTTTATCTTGTTCTGATTTTTTATCTTCTTTTGAAGCATTATTTTGTTCTGATTTATTCTTATCATCTTTTTCTTTATTGGCTTCATTTACCGCACAACCTGTTAGAACTAACGCTCCTGCCGCAAGAACCATAAGTAATTTCTTATTCATATCTAAATTCTCCTTTATCAATAAAGTAAGATATTTTATTGATTATTATTTTTCTTTGACATTATTATACCACATTTTCTCTAAATTAAAAAATAACACTCAGAATAATTAACTTTCTGAGTGTTATTGTATATATTTTGATTAAATTACTTTTAATTCAACCTTATCTCATACCTTTATCGTAAGGAACTCCAAGCGCTTCTGGTGTAGAAGTTTTCTTAGAGAAGACGATAAGTGCGATAATTGTCGCTACGAATGGGAACATGTTCCAGAATGATACTGGAATTGGAAGATCTGGTGCTAGAATAGATACTTTTTCTGCAAATACTTTTGTTCCCCCGAAGAACAATGCTGCTAGTGTGATTGTAATTGGGTTGTATTTACCAAAGATTAAAGCTGCTAATGCTAAGTAACCAAAACCGTATACTGTAATTGCTGCGTTGAACCCTTGGCTGAATGTAGTTGCAATAATTGCTCCAGCAAGTCCTGCTAAACATCCAGAAATAAATACCCCAATATAACGATATTTAAATACGTTTAACCCTAGTGAGTCACTGGCTTGAGGATTTTCCCCAACAGAACGAAGTCTAAGCCCAAATGGACGTTTGTAAATAATATAGTAAGTAAGTGCTACTAATACTATTGCTATAATAATCGTTGGATATACTGTAAATTTACCAAAAACTGTATATCTAGGGAATCCACTTGCTAATAGTAATTCGTAAGTTCCATTGAAATGGTTAACTAAGAATAATGCGATAGCTGGTGTAATTAAGTTAATCGCTGTCCCTGAGATAACTTGGTCAGCTTTTAAGTTAATACTGATAAATGCGTGGATAAGTGAAAGTAGTCCTCCACATATTGTCGCAGCTAGTAAACATATAACTAATTGAAACATAGTTGGCGCACCTTCGAAGGCTGTTAAAGCTATGAAAGAAGCAACAAATGAACCGAAAATTACAAAACCATCAAGTGCAATATTAACAACCCCACTCTTTTCAGAATAGAAACCACCGATGGCTGCTATTAGAATAGGTACTGTATATTGTAACATTGAGTCTAATAGTGATAATACTGTATCCATTTATTTATCTCCTTTCTTTTTACTAACTAGTTTATCTAGTAATTTGCTATCAAAAATAGCTTTCGCTGCAACGAATAATACGATTAATCCGATTAAGATGTTCGCGATATCTTTTGGAATACCGATAAACGCTAATTGTGGAGTAAGAACTCCTAGGAATCCGAATAATAATGCTCCTAAGAATGAACCTAGTGCTGTATTCGCTCCGATAAGTGCAACCGCGATACCCATGTATCCAAACCCTTGGAATGTAGACCCTGCAACTACTTGACCAACAGGTCCCATATTGTAAAGCGCTCCTCCAAGTCCAGCAAATGCTCCTGAAATAGCCATTGAAAGAATAGTGTTTCTATTAACTTTCATACCAACAAATCTAGATGCTGATGGGTTAAACCCTACTGAACGAAGCTCATAACCGAATACTGTTTTTTCCATAACGATATAGAATATAATAACCGCAAAAATAGCTAGGAATAAATCCGTTCCTAAACGGTGGTTATTAAAAATACCTTCTATCAAATCATTTTTTAAATATCCTGAACCGTCATTTGCAACAAGTGGTTGAGAAATAATGTCATTATTTCCACGAATAAATTTAGGCACTGCGAATTGAACAAAGTATAAAGCTGTGTAGTTTAACATAATTGTTACAACTACTTCACTAATGTTGAATCTAGCTTTTAAATACCCTGCAATAGCTGCCCAAAGTCCACCAACAATAATACCTGCTAAGATACTTGCTATTAGGACTACATAAAAGTTCATACCTTGCATTTTGATGGCAACAATACCTGCAAAAAGTCCACCCATAATGAATTGTCCTTCTGCTCCAATATTGAATAACCCTGTTCTAAATGCAAAGGCTACTGACAATCCTGTACAAATTAACGGGATTGTCGATACAAAAATTTCAGCTATACTGTTAGAGTCGGTGAAGATATCACCCATAACTCTTAATACGTCTCCTGGTGCTGCTCCTATCGCTGAAATAAGAATTGCTCCAATTATAAATGAAGCTAATATTGGTAGCACCGCATTAGTTAAAACTTTCTTTAACATAGGTTCTCCTCTCTACTTCTTAACCCCTGCCATAAGCAGACCAAGTTGTTCTTTTGTTACATTTTCATCATTATCTACAACATCGATAATATTACCGTTGTGAATAACTGCTATTCTATCTGATAAAGTTAGAATTTCATCCAAGTCAAATGAAATTAGTAGAACACTGTTACCTTTATCACGGTAATCAATTAGCATTTTGTGAATACCATTAATAGCCCCTACGTCAAGCCCACGAGTCGGTTGAGTAGTTACTAATAGTTTAGGAGCAAGTTCTAATGCACGTCCGATAATAAGTTTTTGTTGGTTACCACCACTCATGCTTCGTGCCGAAATTTTCTCATCCCCAGCTTTACGAACGTCATATTTTTCACAAATTTCTTTTGCAAATTTAGAAATTACAGGTTTTTTAAGGAATCCATTTTTAGAGAACTTCTCTGTATAGTAATTTTCTAATACTGAGTTTTCTTCAACGCTGAAATCTAATACTAAACCATCTTTATGTCTATCTTCTGCAATAATTTCTAGACCTAATTCTTTACGTTTCGCTGTAGAGATTCCATGTAAATCTTTTCCATCAAAAATAATTTTACCTTTTGTTTCTTTAAGTAAAGCATTTAGTACTTCAACAAATTGTTGTTGTCCATTACCATCTACCCCAGCGATACCTAAGATTTCTCTTTCATGTACGTCAAGGTTAAAGTCATGTAATATATTTTGTTTTTCTTGAGTATCTGCATAAACACCTGATACTTCTAGTATTTTCTTCTTCCCTTCACGAGAACGTTCATACTTGATTATTTCTAAGTCTTTACCAATCATAAGACTTGCTAGTTTTTCTTTAGTTGTTTCTGCAACTTCTACTGTTCCAAAATATTCACCACGACGAATAATACTACAACGATTAGCTACTGCCATAATCTCATTAAGTTTGTGCGTAATTAACAGAATAGTTTTTCCTTCTGCTTGAAGGTTTTTAAGAATCGCTAAAAATTCTTCAATCTCCGCTGGTGTTAATACCGCCGTTGGTTCGTCGAAAATTAAAATGTTAGCATCTCTATATAACATTTTTAAAATTTCAACCCTTTGTTGCATCCCTACACTTATATCACCAACAAGGGCTTTAGGATTAACTTCTAATCCATATTTTCTAGATAACTCTGAAATTTTATTTGCAGCAGATTCTAAATCAATTTTTCCACCTTTTACTTCTTCCATTCCTAAAATAATATTTTCAGCAACAGTAAAGTTTTTAATAAGTTTGAAATGTTGGTGTACCATCCCAATTCCAAGTTTATTCGCATGTTTAGGGTCTTTAATATCAACTTCTTTTCCATCTAATTTAATCACACCTGCTTCTTGATGGTACATCCCAAAAAGAACTGACATTAATGTAGATTTTCCGGCACCATTTTCTCCAAGCAAAGCATGAATTTCATTATTCTTAACCTGAATAGTAATGTCTTTATTTGCGTAGAAGTCACCAAACTTTTTAGTTATGTTTAGCATTTCTATAGCGTACATATATTTACCTCTCTTTTGTATATTGTTACTTATCTATTATAATATATTTTTGCAATCTAGTATAGCATTTAAGTGCGATTCTGTTAATTAATTTTATATTATTTATCAATTTTATAATTATAAAAATTAAAACTATAAAAACTGCATAATATCATTGTGTTTTCATGGTTACTTCCATAATTTTTCAAAGCTTAATATTGTAGAAAATTTTTTTAATTATTCACATTTCAAAAAATAATAATTACGTTTGCAAATTTATAGCTTTTTTAAAAAATTTTTCAATAAAAAAGGCCTAGTATAATACTAGACCTTTTTTTGAATTATAATTTTAAAAATTATAGTTCACCTTCGATATTTGCTTTATCTGTTACTTTATCTGCTTCAGGAGCTACAGTTGCTTTACCAGATTTAAGTGATTCTACAACTTCTTTAATTTTGTTGTTGATATCACTGCTTAAGTTTGGATTTTCAGCAGGTAGACCTACACCATCTTCTTTGATAGTGAATACTTTAGCTTTTCCACCTTCGAATTTACCAGCTTTGATAGCATCTAATACTTGAGTTACTGCAACATCGATACGTTTAACAGCAGATGTTAAGATTACAGATTTTTCTACATCTTTTCCATCTTTATCTTTAGCTTTGAATACACCTTCAGAATATTGGTCTTTATCTACACCAA